>Ga0157292_10000019_pt1 | contig 60573 bp, 54 predicted proteins | sample NitcycUS179409R1_FD_108401 | JGI IMG/M metagenome (GOLD analysis project Ga0157292, IMG submission 108401) | Soil microbial communities from Arlington Agricultural Research Station in Wisconsin, USA - Nitrogen cycling UWRJ-S179-409R-1 | ecosystem: Environmental > Terrestrial > Soil >... | reverse complement strand
GCCAGCAAGCGGGCCGCGACCAAGACCGTCGCCGCCGAGAAGAACCAGGTCCAGTCCGTTGCCGAGGCCGCGGTCGACCTCCAGGTCGGCGCCGTCCTCAGCGTCAGCGACCGCCTTTCCGACCTTGTCGAGCCCTGGACCGATCGCAGCAAGGCCGAGAAACAGCTGAAGTCGTACCGCAGCACCCTGCGCAAAACGCTGAAACGGACCGAGCGCCGTGGCGCCAGCGCCCGTCGTCGCGCCGCCACCGAGGCCCGCAAGACCCGCACCCGGGTCGAGCGCGAAGCCCGCAAGCACCAGCGCACGGCGAGCACCACCCTGAAGCGCAACCGCAACGAGGTCGAGCAGCGCGTCCGCCGCACGATCGACGAGCAGACCTCCCGCGCCCAGGGCCTCGTGGATCAGGTCACCGACCAGCTCTCCTCGATCCGCTGAGAAGGCCCAGCACTCGGCGCGGATGCGCCACCTCAAAGAACCCCGCATGGGAACCACCGTGCGGGGTTCTTTTCGTCGTCGCCCCGCTTGGTGCTGGACGCTCTCAGCATCAGCGGGTCGGCATTCAGCGCCCGGTGACGATCACGGGGTTCGACGCGGCGGTGTCGTAGGGCCAGCCCGACTGTGCCGGGACAAAGGCGCGGAACTGAAAGCGGGCGCCGCGGCTGTCGTCGTCGCTGAAGGCATAGGGGTAGCGGAGGCGACCGTGGCGGTCGGTCTGGACGGTTCTGAACTCACTCCAGGCCGAGCCGGCGAGGCGGAACTGCAGCTCGACCTGGAGGCCGCCAGCCGGGACGGTCGCGCCAAGGGCCCCGATGCGGCCGCTGAACAGGACCGGGGGGCCGCCGACCAACGCTCGCGCGGCGGAAGCTCGGAACCGCACCGCGCCCGGCACCGAAAGCCGCAGTGGGCGGCCATCGGCACGGCAGAGGACGCGGTCGCCGGCGAAGCGCGCTTCGATCTTCCGGCTTGGGCCGGGGGAGAGGCGGGTGAGGAAGACGCCGTCCTCGCCGGTCGTGGCGACCGAGGTTCGCGTTGGGAGCTCAGCGCCGGCCCCGAAGCTCTCGACCAGTTCGATCCGGCGGCCCGGCAGCGGCGCCGCGCCGGCGGCGAGCCGCCCCCCGACCAGGACCCCGCGGCCGTAGGGCAGCGAGCGAGCGGCCGGGCGCCGCCAAGCCAGCCGTCTGCCCCCGAAGCCGAGTTGGAGTGAGGTCAGCCGCTTCACGGGGTTGACCAGGACGAGGCGGGTGCCGTTGGGACGGTGCCCGCTCGTCGCCGCATTACCCGCGGCGTCATAGCCGGTGACGCGGAATTCGTAGCTGCCGGGTGGCTCGGCCTCCGAGTCCCAGCGGCCGACCAGGCGGCCGCCGGCGAGCGTGGTCGGGATCGGCGTGAACTGGCGCTTCGTGTTGGCGGGCCGGAACGCGATCGAGCTGCGGTCGCGGCTCGGGCCGGAGAGGGAATCGGCGACCGTCGCTTCGATTCGCTCTGGATCGGTCGGGTCCTGGGACGGCGCGAACGCGACCCGCGGCCGCGTCATGTCTATCCGGACCACCGCGCTGGCGGCGGGGGCGCGGCCTGCCTGTCCGTCGCCGATGTTGCCGGCGGCGTCGCGCCCATAGAAGGCGACGACGTGCGTGCTCTCCCCGACCACGGTGGTCGCGACTTCGGCGCCGGGTGCCGTCGCCGGCGGTTGGCCGTCGACGGCGACCGCGGTGAAGGGCCCGTTGGGCCCGGCTGCGCTCATTCCCGAGAGCCGGTCGCGGGCGCTGGCGACGACGCGCACAGGTCCGCTCGCCCATCCGGCCGGCAGGGTGGGGATGCTGACCTCGGGGGCGCTGGCGTCGACGCGGAGCTCGACCGTCCGCACCGACGAGGGCACGCCGGCGCCCGAGACGGCGACGACGTGGGCGAGGTGCACGCCCTCGGGCAGGAATCCGAGGTCGACCGTCACCGTGCCGGCGGCAAAGGATGCATCGAGCTCCGCAGGAACGCATTGGTCGGGACTCGCGCAGGGGAAGCCATCGGCCTGGCGGTCGACCGAAATCGCGTAGCCGCGGATGCCGGACGGCGGGAGCGGGGCTGCCGGTGGCTCGATCGAGAGACGGGCACGGACGTCGCCGGCGAACCAACCAACCGGCTCGAGCGGCCGCGGCGGGTTGGGTCGGGCGTCATCGAGCACCGTCTCGACCGCCTGCGAGGTGGCGGTGACCAGCAGGCTCGGCGCCAAGCCGACGAGCACCCCGACTGCCAGCAGGACGGCCCGCTTCACGGGCCGAACTCCCCCGCCGCGCCGCCTGCGCCGGAGGGGCTCGGGCTCGGCCGCGATTCCGACGCGGCAGGTGGTGGCGCGTATTCGACCGCGCCGCTTTCGGGAACCGGCGCCGCTTCGGGCTCGGGAGTCTCCTCCGGTTCCGCCCGAGGTGGCTCGGCCGGCGGCGACTCTTCAGCCGCGGGGATAGGCGCCGGCGCCGATTCGGAGCCGGCGGCCGCTTCCTCCTGCGGTTCGGCCACGACAGGGGTTGCGGCGCGCTCCAGCGGCGCCGGCTTCGAGTGGTCGCCGAGCACGGCCGGCACCGGCGCCACACCGGTGGCAACGCAGGCCGCGGCGCCCCCGACGGTGCCGGCGCAGATTGCGGTCAGCTTCGCCAGGGCGGCCAAGCCCGTCCCGCGGGCTCCTCCCCCCGCTGCCACCTGCTGCAGAGCCGAGTCCGAGCCGCCGCCCCCGAACCGCTCCAGGGCTCCCGAGAGCGCGTCGTGGGCGCGCTCGAGCAGCGGACGCTGCAGGGGCAGCAGGGGGGCAAGCGCCGCGGCCGCCGCCGGCGCCGCCCGGTAGGCGCGCAGCGTCGCCCGGCAGTGGGCGCAGGCGCGAAGGTGCTCGCGTACCGTCGCCGCATCTCCGGCCTCGGCCTCGCCGTCGCAGAAGGCGGAGAGCAGCGGGCCCATCTCGGCGCAGCGGCGGCCGTCCTCGCTGTGGGCGACGATGCGGCGGAAGCGCTCCCGTCCCTCGGCCAGGCAGCGGTTGATTTTGGTCCTGCTGAAGCCGGTGATCCTGCCGATCTCCACGTAGGAGTAGCCCTCGGCGAGGAGCCCGAGGGCGCGCAGCTCCTGTGGCTTCAGCGCCTGCAGTGCCTCGCGGCTGCGGGCTATCGCTTCCCGCCGCTCGGCCCGCTCCGGCGGCCCGGGCGTCTCGGCCGGGATCAGCGCCACCCAGTCCTCCCGGCCCGGCTCCGGCCGCAGCGCGGCGGGCCCGCTGAGGATCCGTTCGCGGTCCCCGCGCACCGCCAGCGCCTCGTGCTTGACGACGGTCTGGGTCCAGCGGATCAGCTCGCGGGGATCCTCGGAGGGGGCCTTGCGCAGGAGGATCTCCAGCGTCCGCTGCAGCGCTTCCTCGGCGTCGTCGGCGCAGATCGAGTAGCGCGTGGCGGTTCGCCGCAGGGTCGCCTCGTGGCGGGCGTAGGTCTCGACGGCGACGCGCTTGCGGGCGGCGTCGGCCAGCGGCTCGCGCTCGTCAGCCACCCGCTCGCCCTCTGCCCGGCGTGAAATCAAAGTTTGAAATCTCCTGTTCACTTGAACTTCCCGTATCGAACATTGCCATCGGAAAGTCACGACTTACGCGCGTTTCTCCCCCTTCTGGACGTTTCTCCCAGGCGCGATTCGCGCAAATTGCAGCGCTGGCTGACAAAACCCGCACGGGCCAGGCACCGATAGCATCGGCGGCATGAGCACTTGCGTAGTCACCGGCGGCGCCGGCTTCCTCGGTTCTCACCTCTGCGAACACCTGCTGGGTCAGGACCACCGGGTGATCTGTCTCGACAACCTCGAGACCGGCTCGCTGGAGAACATCGCCCACATCCGCGACCCGGCCTTCGAGTTCCGCAACGTCGACATCACCAGCCACGTCGAGATCCCCGAGGACGTCGACTTCGTCTACCACCTGGCCTCGCCGGCGAGCCCGATCGACTACCTGCGGCTGCCGCTGCACACGCTCAAGGTCGGCTCGCACGGGACGCACCACATGCTCGGCGTCGCCAAGTTCAAGCGCGCCCGCTTCCTGATCGCCTCGACCAGCGAGGTCTACGGCGATCCCCAGGTCCACCCGCAGCGGGAGGACTACTGGGGGCACGTCAACCCGATCGGGCCGCGCGGCGTCTACGACGAGGCGAAGCGCTACGCCGAGGCGCTGACGATGGCCTACCACCGCCAGCAGGGCCTCGACACCGCGATCGTGCGGATCTTCAACACCTACGGCCCGCGCATGCGCCCGCACGACGGTCGCGCGATTCCGACCTTCCTGCGCCAGGCGCTCCAGGACCGGCCGCTGACCGTGTTCGGCGACGGCAGCCAGACCCGCAGCTTCTGCTACGTCGACGACCTGATCCGCGGCATCGTCGCGCTGGCCGAGTCCGACGTCCACACCCCCGTCAACATCGGCAACCCGAACGAGTTCACGCTGCTGGAGCTGGCGAAGACGGTGATCGAGGTGACCGACTCCCGCTCGGAGATCGTCTACGAGGCGCTGCCGGTCGACGATCCCCAGCAGCGCCAGCCGGACATCGGCCGCGCCCGCGACCTGCTCGGGTGGGAGCCGCAGATCGAGCTGCGCGAGGGCTTGCGCCAGACGATCGACCGCACGGGCGTCCAGCGCCTGGTCGGCGCCTCGGACTGAACGCCCCCGGCGCCCGCGCCTCCCTCCCCGCACCCGGGCTTCCGGGCAAAGAAAAGGGCGGCCCGGAGGCCGCCCTTTTCAGATTCTTCTTTCTCCTGCTACTGCATCTGGGCAGTGAAGGAGAAGGTGCCGAGCGGGTCGCCGGCGAGGAATTTCACGTCGTCTTTGAATTTCACGTCTTTTTCCAACTCGATGGTTTCTTCGAGCCCTTTGATGAACACGGTGTTCAGGGTTTCCGCCGTGACTCCCTGCAGGGTGGCGACAGCGTTCTGGACGCTGACTTTCCGCGTCGCCGGGTCGATGCTCACGGTCGCGGCGGTGAGGTTGACGTCAGCGATCGAGACGCGGCCCAGGTTGCCGAGGTTCGCTTTTGCGGTTTTCGGGTTTTCGATCGTGACTTCCACCGAGGCCTGTTTGGTGCCCAGGTCGACGAAGACGTTGCCCAGTTTCAGCGTGGTCTGGCCAGATTCGGGGTTTAGCTGCCCGGGCGGAATAAGGAAGTCACCAGCGTCCAGATTCTGGGTCAGCGAGAGGCCACCAGCCGTCTGGAGGACACCGGCGGTCCCCGCCGGACCCATGGTGCCACCGCCGACCGGGAAGGAGACCGTCGGGGGCGGACCCGCACTGACGATGCTCGTCGGCGCGATGGTGTCGAGTTTCACCGCGAACGGGGTTACGGGTCCATTCTGGGTTGGGATCGTCGGCCCGACTTTGCCGAGCTTCTCCAGCGCCGACGCGCTCAGCGCCAGCTCTGCGCTCCCACCCGGCAGCAGGGTCACGGTTTTCGGCTGGGTTTCGCTGCTAGCGGAGCCGATCAGCTTGTTTCCGGTGAACGGCTTCTGTTTCGCCTTGGCGGCGAGCGTCTTGTTCAGGCTCGACGCAGCCTTGCCGTCCAGCTTCAGCTGCTTGACCGCCAGGTTGACCCCGAAGCCGCTACGGACGTAGGAGTAGCCGCTGACCTTCGCCAGCTTGGTCTTCTTGCCGCCGATTTTCGCCGACAGAGTTTTTTTGCCGGTGTTGAGCACCAGCGCGCTGACCGTGACGGATTTTTTGCCGCCTTTGAATTTGAAGCCGCCGCCGAGGTTGACGGTGCCGAGCCCGGTGAGCGGGTCGAGTTCGCCGCCGGTGACGGGGAGGGTCGCCTTGTTGCCTTTGAGTTTCGCCGGGGCAGCCTGCAGAACCGTCACGCCCTTTTTCTTCAGCGATTTCAAGAAGCCCTGGTTGAGCGTGATGGTGGTGCTGCCGCTGGCGACCGGGTCGGGAGCGGCGGTGGCGAAGGGGGCGAACGCCATCAGCGCGCACAGCGCGGCCGCTGCTATCGCGGCAATGAGCGTCGTCCCTCGAACCAGTCGAGGCTGGGTTGCGTCAGTCATTCAGTTCCTCCATTTTTGCCGTCCCCTGCTGTCCCTTTAGGCGACTGACGGCAAGTCGATTGAGCGCAAGACTATCCCGGTGTCTATAGACAAACCGTGGTGTTTGGCCGGTTGTCCAGTCCGAGCGCTCGGGGCATCGGCCAGCCCGACCTCAATATCCTCTCTGGGATGGCGAGACCGGACAGCTCAGGGACCACCGAGGGGCAGCGCACGATCGCGCCGATGGTCGGCCCTGACGACGAGCGGATCTTCACCGATTCCGGGATCGAGATCGAGCCGCTCTACACCGAGGACGACGTTGCCCCAGGCCTGGAGCAGCGCCTCGGCGAGCCCGGCACGCCACCCTTCACCCGCGGCATCCACGAGCGGATGTACCGGGACCGGCTCTGGACGATGCGCCAGTACGCCGGCTTCGCCTCGCCCGAGGACACCAACGAGCGCTACCGCTACCTGATCGAGCACGGCTCGACCGGCCTCTCGATGGCCTTCGACCTGCCGACCCAGCTCGGCCGCGACTCCGACGACCCGCTCTGCAACGGCGAGGTCGGGCGCACCGGGGTCCCGATCGACACGATCGAGGACATGCGGATCTGCTTCGACCAGATCCCGCTCGACGGGGTCTCCACCTCGATGACGATCAACGCCCCGGCGGCGATCCTGCTGCTGCTCTACGAGCTGGTCGGCGCCGAGCAGGGGGTTCCATCCGAGAAGCTCCGCGGCACCGTCCAGAACGACGTGCTGAAGGAGTACATGGCCCGGGGCAACTACATCTACCCGCCGGCGCCGACGATGCGGCTGACCACCGACCTCTTCGAGTACTGCCAGCAGAAGGTGCCGAAATGGAACACGATCTCGATCTCCGGCTACCACATCCGCGAGAAGGGCTGCTCGGCTGTGCAGGAGGTCGCCTTCACGCTCTCCAACGCGATCGCCTACGTCGAGGCGGCGCTGGACCGGGGGCTGAAGATCGACGAGTTCGCGCCGCGGCTCGCCTTCTTCTTCAACTGCCACAACAACGTCTTCCAGGAGATCGCGAAGTTCCGGGCGGTGCGGCGGATGTGGGCGAAGATCGTCGCCGAGCGCTTCGGGGCCGAGAACCCGAACTCGATGAAGATCCGCTTCCACACCCAGACCGGCGGCGTCACGCTGCAGGCGCAGCAGCCCGAGGTCAACATCATCCGCGTCGCCCTGCAGGGCTTCGCCGCGGTCAGCGGCGGCACCCAGTCGCTGCACACCAACGGTTTCGACGAGGCGCTGGCGCTGCCGACCGAGCGCTCGGCCCGGATCGCGCTGCGAACCCAGCAGGTGCTGGCCTACGAGTCCGGCGTCGCCGACACGGTCGACCCCTTCGCCGGCTCCTACTTCGTCGAGTCGCTGACCGACGAGATCGAACTGCGCTCCTGGGAGCTGATGGACAAGGTCGCCGAGCTCGGCGGCTCGGTCGAGGCGCTGGACTTCATGCAGCGTGAGATCGAGGAGTCGGCGCTCAGCTACCACGAGCGCTACAAGAGCGGCCAGGACGTGATCGTCGGCGTCAACAAGTTCGTCACCGACCAGGTCGACGACGTCGACATCCTCAGGGTCGACCCCGAGTCCGAGCAGCGCCAGCTGGCGCGGCTGAAGGCGTTCAAGGAGTCGCGCGACCAGGCCGCGGTCGCCGAGAAGCTGCAAGCGGTGCGCGACGTCGCCCAGGGCGAGGGCAACCTGCTGCACCCGATCCGAGCCGCGCTCGCCGCCGACGCCTCGATCGGCGAGGTCTGCGGCGCCATGCGCGAGGTCTTCGGCGAATACAAGGGCGGCGCCTTCTTCTAGGCAATTGGCGCCTTACTCGGCAAGATGCCGAGAAACGCGCCATGAACGGACTTTCCCAGGCACGAGGCGTGGCAGGAACGGCCGCGCGGTGGTGGAAGCGGCTCGCAATGATCGAGGTTTCGAGGACGCTGATGAAGTCCGAGCCCGAGCTCGCGGAGCTTGTGGAGACTGTCGAGGGGCTCGAGGTGACGATGGCGGAGAAGGGCTTCGGAACCCGGGTCGAGATTCGCGCAAGCGAGGACAGTGGGCTGGCCGAGGCCGACCTGGAGGCGTTGCTCGACCGGCTCGCCGAGCCGCAGCGCCGCCCCTTCAGCTGATTGCGCCAGGCCGTCTCGGGACGCCCGCCGGCCGGCGCAAATAGAATCCCGCGCCGGTCACCGGAGTCCCGGCTCCGAGCCCGATCCCCCTATGCGTGAGAAGAACCCGATCACCCACGAGGAGAAGCTCGCCTACCTGCGCGAGCTGCGCGACTCGGCGATCAACTCGGCCTCCGAGGAGGCGGTGGAGAAGCAGCACGCGAAGGGCAAGCTGACCGCCCGCGAGCGGATCGAGAAGCTGCTCGACCCCGGTTCCTTCGAGGAGCTCGACACCTTCGTCCGCCACCGCACCTACGACTTCGAGATGCAGAAGAAACGGCCCTGGGGCGACGCCGTCGTCACCGGGCACGGCACCATCGATGGGAGAACTGTTTTTGTCTTCTCCCAAGACTTCACTGTGTTCGGGGGCAGTCTCGGTGAGGTGATGGCGGAGAAGATGTGCAAGGTGATGGACCTCGCCGCCCAGGTCGGGGCGCCGGTGATCGGGATCAACGACTCCGGCGGCGCCCGCATCCAGGAGGGCGTGGTCTCGCTCGGCGCCTACGGCGACGTCTTCGTCCGCAACGTCCAGTGCTCCGGGGTGATCCCCCAGATCAGCCTGATCATGGGGCCCTGCGCCGGCGGCGCCGTCTACTCGCCGGCGATGACCGACTTCATCTTCATGGTCAAGGAGACCTCGCACATGTTCATCACCGGGCCCGAAGTGATCAAGACGGTGACCGGCGAGGAGGTCGAGTTCGAGGAGCTGGGCGGGGCGATGAGCCACAACACCAAGTCCGGCGTCGCCCACTTCGCCTCCGAGGACGAGGAGAGCTGCCTCGAGGACGTCCGCTACCTGATGGGCTTCCTGCCCTCCAACAACCTGGAGATGCCGCCGCGCTTCGAGCCGACTGACGACCCCGAGCGCGAAGACGAGGAGCTGGACACGCTGGTCCCCGACGATTCCTCCAAGCCCTACGACATGCGCGACGTGATCGCCCGCGTCGTCGACGACGAGGAGTTCTTCGAGGTCCACGAACACTTCGCGAAAAACATCGTCTGCGGCTTCGCCCGGCTCGACGGCTATCCCGTCGGCATCGTCGGCAACCAGCCCGCCTTCCTCGCCGGCGTGCTCGACATCGAGGCCTCCGAGAAGGCGGCCCGCTTCGTCCGCACCTGCGATTGCTACAACGTCCCGATCGTCACCTTCACCGATGTTCCCGGCTTCCTCCCCGGCACCGACCAGGAGTGGAACGGGATCATCCGCCACGGGGCCAAGCTGCTCTACGCCTTCACCGAGGCGACCGTGCCGAAGCTCACCGTGGTCACCCGCAAGGCCTACGGCGGCGCCTACGACGTGATGAACTCGAAGCACATGCTGGCCGACTTCAACGTCGCCTGGCCGACCGCGGAGGTGGCGGTGATGGGGCCGGAGGGCGCCGTCAACATCATCTACCGCAAAGACATCGCCAACTCGCCGACCCCCGACGAGCGCCGCCAGAAACTGATCGACGACTACAAAGCCCACTTCGCCAACCCCTACTCAGCGGCGGAGCGCGGCTACATCGACGACGTCATCGAGCCCCGCCAGACCCGCCCGAAGTTGATCAAAGCCCTGCGCATGCTGCAGTCCAAGCGCGTGCCGCAGCCGAAACGCAAGCACGGGAACATCCCGCTTTAGCGCACAGCGTGGAGAGGGTCGGGTGTCCCTCCTGCTTGCTGGGTTTCTCGCCTTTAACGGTGCGTCTCTCGCCGAGTGCTCCGCTGCGAAAAACAGGACGCCGCCGCGCTGGAGGGACACCCGACCCTCTCCCGAGCCCGAAGCCGGCTGCTCCGTACGCGGTTATCTACCGGTATGCGGGGAAAAGTGCGTTCGGGCGCAGGGCTACGCGGAGCTACGCTTCACGCGCGACCCGCAGGCGCTCCAAGTCGGTGAGATCCTCTGGGCGGGCGGCACGTTCCTTGAGGATGACGAGATCCTCGTAGCCGACCATCTTGATCGGCAGGCCCCCGATCCGATCTTGGATTGCTGCCGGGGCGAGCCTCTCCCAAAGGGCTTCATCGTCGATCCACTGCATGATGTCGAGGCGGCCGAGGCGGGTTTGCAGCACCCAATTACCACCCTGCGCGAGGGCAGCATGGTCCGGGGAATCCGGCAACTCGCCTCGGTCGAAATCCTCGGCCCCCTCGACCTTGGCACCAAGGTTTCTGAGCACGAGTGCAAGCTTCTCCAGGTTCGCCGGCTCGGGCGCTGGCACGACGTCAACGTCCTTCGTCGCGCGGACGTGCCCGTGATATCCGACGGCGACGCCGCCGATGACAAGAAACTCGACTCCTTCCCGAACGAGCTCGGCAAGGATTCCTTGGATATCGAGATCAGGCAAGGCGCTGTCGGCGGCCGGCATCTGCCACTTGTGACATGAACTTCGAGAGCTCGAAGACCTGCTCCGCACGTTGGGCGGGGGTGAGCTCTCGATAGTCACGCCTAAGTGCGGCGCGCTCGGCTTTCCCGTCGGGGCTCCAATTTCCCTTGCGGACGGCTGCTGCCATACGCAGAAGGTACAGGGAGTCCGAGATGCCTTGCGCAGGCTCGGGCACCTGCGCCGCTCCTACGGAACTGCAGTCGCCTCCGCTTTGACGTCGATCCCCCCGCCTTTGCCACCGGTGACCCCGCCCTCTTCGGTGGAGAGGCGGTGGGCGAGGTAGACGGGGATGATCGAGATCAGGATCACCAAGAGGGCGACGACGTTTACTACGGGAAGCTGGTTGGGCCGGAAGAGGTTGCGGAAGATCCAGATCGGCAGGGTTTCGTCGCCGGCTCCGAGGGTGAACGTGGTGACGATGATCTCGTCGAAGGAGAGGGCGAAGGCGAGCAGGCCGCCGGCGACGAGGGCGGTTTTCATCGTCGGCAGGGTGACGTGGCGGAAGGTCTGCCAGGTGTCGGCGCCGAGGTCCGCCGAGGCCTCCTCGAAGGAGGCGGAGGTGCGGCGCAGACGGGCGATCACGTTGTTGTAGACGACGACGATGCAGAAGGTGGCGTGGCCGACGATCACCGTGAACAGGCTGAGGTCGATCCCCAGCACCTGGGTGAAGGTGTTGCTGAAGGCGACGCCGGTGACGATGCCCGGGAGGGCGATCGGCAGGATCACCAGGAAGGAAATCGTCTCGCGACCGAAGAAGCGGTGGCGGGCGACGGCGAGCGAGGCGAGGGTGCCGAGCAGCATCGCGATCACGGTCGCGACCAACCCGACCTCGATCGAGGTGAGGAAGGCTTCGCGCACGCTCTCGTCTTCGAGCGCCTTCGGGAACCAGTCCAGGGTCAGCCCCGGCGGCGGCCACTTCTGGGTCGTGCCGCTGGCGTTGAAGGCGTAGATCCCGACCACGATCAGAGGGATGTAGATGAAGGCGAGACCGAGGCCGACGCCCGTCCGCAGAACCCAGGTTGCGCGCTTGGAGAGCCTCATACGTGTTCGAACGCTCCGAGCCGGCGGGCCACCAGCAGGTAGGCGATCATCACCACGATCGGGACGACCGCGAGGGCGGCGGCGAAGGGCTGGTTGTTGGTGATGTTGTTGAAGATGACGTTGCCGATGAACTGGTCGCTGGAGACCAGGCGGGGCGTGATGTAGTCGCCGAGCGTCAGCGAGAAGGTGAAGATCGAGCCGGCCACCACCGCCGGGAAGGAGAGCGGCAGGATCACCCGCCGGAAGGTGGTGAGGGGATGTGCGCCGAGATCCTCGGAGGCGCTGATCAGCGAGTTCGGGATCCGCTCCAGCCCGGCGTAGATCGGCAGGATCATGTACGGCAGCCAGAGGTAGCTCATCACCAGCCAGACGGCGACGATGCCGTAGCCGGGCCCGCTCAGCCCGAACGGCTCCAGCGCCCAGTTGACGATGCCCTCATTGGAGAGCATCGTGCGCCAGGCCAGGACCTTGACCAGGTAGCTCGACCACAGCGGCAGCAGGATCCCGACCACCAGCAGCGCCTTGCCGCGGTTACTCGCCACCTTGGCCATGTAGAAGGCGATCGGGAAGGCGATGATCGCGTCGGTGACGGTGACCGCGGCGGCGACGCCGACGGTGCGGCCGATGATGTCGCGGTAGACCGGTTCGTTCCAGATCGCTTCGAAGTTCTCGAGACCGAATTCTTGGACCACTTCGCCGCTGAGCGCATCGACCGACCAGAAGGCGGTGATCAGCAGCACCGCCAGCGAGCCGAGGTAGCCGATGACCAGCCAGCCCACCGGGCCGGCCAGCAACGACCCCACCTGCAGGCGGGGACGGCCGTAGAAGAGGCCGGCGAGCTTGCGGCCCGCCGACCTCCTCGGTGCGGCTGCTTCAGCAGCCATTGGCTACGACCGGCCGCCTCAGCCTTTGATCGACGTCCAGGCTTTGACCCACTCGTTGTAGTCCTTGCAGTCTTCGGACCCATCGCCGCAGTCCGCAAGGGGGGTTTCCCAGTAGTAGACCCGCTCCCAGAAGGCGGGGTTGTCCGCGTGGTAGTCGGCGCAGAAGTTGGCGTTTTCGGTTTCGTCGCAGGCCAGGCTCTGGGCCGGGGCCTCGCCGAACCATTCCGCCACTTCGGCGTTGACTTTCGGTTCGATGATCCAGTTCATCCACTCGTACATGCAGTTCGGATTCTTCGCCTCCGAGCTGATCATCCAGGTGTCAGACCACCCGGTCGCCCCCTCCTTGGGGAGGAAGCCCTGGCTGGCGGGGCTCGCCGCCACCGGCTCTTTTTCTTCCACCAGGGCGAAGTACTGGTACTGCCAGGTGGTGCCGACGGTGGCGTCGCCGTTGGCGTAGGCGGAGATCTGTTTTTCCGCTTCCGACCAGTATTCGCCGACGTTGGCCCGCTGTTCTTTGAGCAGGTTCACGGCCGCTTCGAACTGCTCGTCGTTGAGCTCGTAGGGGTTTTCGATCCCCAGGTCGGGCTCGTGCATCTTCAGGTAGACCGCTGCGTCGGCGATGTAGATCGGGTCGTCGTAGACGCTGATCTTGCCGCTGTATTTGGCCGCCAGTTTGGGATCGAGGATCACGTCCCAGGAGGTCGGTGCCGGCGAGACGTCATCCGAGTTCCACATCAGCAGGTTGGCGCCGCGACCGTGCGGGATGCCGTAGGGCTGATCGTCGAACGTGTTGTACGGCTGGTCCTTGAGGTCGCTGAAGACCGTTTTGTAGTTGGGGACGAGGTCGACGTTGACCGGGGCCACGTCGCCACCCTCGAAAAGGCGAGCGGTGGCGTTGCCGGAGGCGGAGACGCCGTCGTATTCGCCGGTCCGCATCAGCGCCACCATTTCGTCGGAGGTGCCGGCAACTTTGTTGTTGACTTTGCAGCCGGTCTGCTGTTCGAACGGTTTCGACCAGCCCGGTTCGACGTAACCGGCCCAGGAGATGAGATTCACCTGGCCCTCGCCTTTGCCGAGCTTCTGCAGCGCTTCGCTGCTGTCGGCACTGCCACCGGTGCTGTCGTCATCACCACCGCCGCAGCCGGCCAGGACGAGCATGAAAGCGACCAGTCCGGCGACGATCAGCCATGCCGTTCTGGCGGAGTGTGCATCTCTCCTCATGGTGCTACCTCCTCTTTCGTTGACTTGCCGCGGACAGCGGCCGCGTGCTCCGGGCGCCATCCCACGAGGACCTCGGTCCCCTGCTGCGGCGCCTCCGTGGGGGCGCCGCCGACGTTTTGCCTGACGAGCTGCAGGGTGCCGCCCGCCTCGAGCTCGACGATGTACCGGGTCACCATCCCGGCGTAAGAGATCTCGACGACCCGGCCGCGCTCGCTGTGCAGGCCGTCGGCCGGCGCGGCGGGGTCGAGCAGCTCGATCTTCTCGGGGCGGATCGTCAGCCGCTCGCCGTCGCGCTCGATCACGTTCGAGACGCCGACGAACCCGGCGACGAACTCGTTCACCGGGCGCTCGTAGAGATCCTGCGGCTGACTCACCTGCTCGATCCTGCCCTCGTTGAAGACGGCGATGCGGTCGCTCATGGTCAGCGCCTCATCCTGGTCATGGGTGACGTAGACGAAGGTGATCCCGACCTCGCCCTGGATCGTCTTCAGCTCCAGCTGCATCTGCTCGCGCAGCTTCAGGTCGAGGGCGCCGAGCGGCTCGTCGAGCAGCAGCACCTTGGGCCGGTTGACGATCGCCCGCGCCAGTGCGACCCGCTGCCGCTGGCCACCCGAGAGCTCGCCCGGCTTGCGGTCCGCGTAGCCGGGCAGGCGGACCATCTCCAGCGCATCGTCGCGGCGCTTGGCGCGCTCGCCCTTGTCCACTTTGGCCACCTTCATTCCGTAGGCGACGTTGTCGCCGACGCTCATGTGCGGGAACAGCGCGTAGTCCTGGAAGACGGTGTTGACGGCGCGCTCATACGGCGGCACGTCGCTGACCTCCTCGCCGGCCAGCTCGATCGTGCCCGAGCTCGGATCCTCGAACCCGGCGATCATCCGCAGCGTCGTCGTCTTGCCTGAGCCCGACGGTCCGAGCAGCGTGAAGAACTCCCCGCGCTCGACCTCGAGGTCGATGCCGGCAACCGCAACCACCCCACCGTAATTTTTGGTGAGGTTCGCGAGACGGATGTCAGGAGCTGACGCGGCTACGCAGGTGACGTTATCCGAGCAGTCGAAGAAAGCAAGGACAATTCGCCGCTCACCCGTTGGACATCGAGGCGTACCAAAGAACGCCCCGGGAGGGGGAGGTTCCCCCTCCCGTTGGCTTTGGGCTAGTACCCGGTCGGGTGCCGGGCGACGAAGCCGCCGGTGTCGCCGAGGTCTTCGTGCCAGCGGGGGCCGGTTTCTCCGCCGGTGTCGCCGGAGGTGTCCCAGCGCCAGCCGGCGATCACGGCGTAGGCGTGGCCGGGGTTGGCGTAGACGGTGATCCAGCGGCCGTCGCCTCCTTCGCCCCACTTGGCCATCGGGCCGGAGGGCAGCGGGCTCTCGATGAATTCGCCGCCGTGGAGGGCGTAGCTGACGGCGCCGGAGCAGTCGTAGCCGCGGTCCCACCAGCGGGCGTGGCCACCGCCGAAGACGTAGGGCTTGGTGCGAATCTTGTTGGCCGCGGCGATTACCGCCTGGACGCGTGGGGGAGCGCTTTTCGGCGGAACCAGCATGCCGTTCGCAAGCAGCTTCGCTTTCGCGGTCGGGGTGCAGATGTCGATTTCGGCGGGGGAAAGACCACCACCGCCGCACCCGGCGGAAGCGCTGCCCGGGGCGATGACCGCGACTGCTAGGAGGGCGCAAATACACGCCATCCCCACCTTCAACTTCACCATGCGCTGCAAACCGATCTCCTTTGTCGGCCTACGGGGTTAGCTGTCGGGCTGGCGCGAAAGGAGCCTGCGCCTCCGCCTGATGGCGGATTAGCCCCGAAAACGTGGTTCCCCCGTTCCCTCTACGCCCTCGGACGTTTGGGATTCGGCGTTCCGGTGCTTCGGACCGACGGCACTCTAGCCCATCGGCCGGCGCCTTGCTCACAAAACGCAAACATTTAGTTCGCTTTCGCACTTGCATCCCAGATTCCTGTCGGCTGCCTGGCTGGTAGCTTGCGTTCCGGGATGGACCTTTCAGGCAGAAAAGCACTGCTCACGGGGGCTACCGGCGGCCTCGGCCGCGCGATCGCCACGGCGCTGGCCGGGCGCGGCGCAACCCTGGTTCTGAGTAGCCGGAAGGCTGAGGCGCTCGAGGCCCTGGCCGCCGAGCTGCCCGGCGAGGGTCACCGCGCCATCCCCTCCGACCTGGCCGAGCCCGGCGCCGCCGAGAGGCTCGCTGCCGAGGCCGGCGCCGTCGACGTCCTCGTCGCCAACGCCGGGCTGCCCGCGACCGGCCGCCTGCCGGACTTCAGCCCCGAGGAGCTGGTCGGCGCGCTGCGGGTCAATCTGGAGTCGCCGATGCTGCTGGCGAGGGCGCTGGAGCCGGCGATGCTGGAGTGCGGCGCCGGGCACATGGTCTTCATCTCCTCGCTCTCCGGCAAGTCGGCGACCCCGCTCTCTTCCGTCTACAACGCGACCAAGTTCGGCCTGCGCGGCTTCGCGCTCGGCCTCCGCGCCGACCTCGGCCCCTGCGGCGTCGGCGTCTCGCTGGTCTCCCCGGGGACGATCCGGGAGGCCGGCATGTACGCCGACTCGGGCGCGCCGCCGATCCCCGGGCTCGGCACCGGCTCGCCGCGGCAGGTCGCCGACGCGGTCGTGACCGCGATCGAGAAGAACAGGGTGGAGGTGACGGTGGCGCCGATCCAGCAGCGGATGCTGGCCCACTTCGCCCTCACCAGCCCGGGCATCGCGGTGAAGATCGCCAGCGGTGAGGCAGGGCAGAAGGCAGCGGCGAACGTCGCCGCGGGACAGGCGGACAAGAGGTAGAGAGACCACGACTTTGGAGGACCCGAAATGAGCAGCGATTCTTTTGGCGCCCGTTCGACCCTCGCGGTGAGCGGGCGTAACTATGAGGTCTTCCGCCTCGACGCCCTGCGGGACCGCTTCGACGTCGCCCGCCTCCCGTACTCGATCAAGGTCCTGCTCGAGAACGTGCTGCGGCTCGAGGACGGCGTCTCGGTCAGCGCCGCCGACGTCGAGGCGATCGCCGCCTGGGACGCGGCCGCCGAGCCCAGCGTCGAGATCCCCTTCCAGCCAGCCCGGGTGCTGATGCAGGACTTCACCGGCGTCCCCGCGGTCGTCGACCTGGCGGCGATGCGCGACGCGATGGAGGAGATCGGCGGCGACCCAGCCTCGATCAACCCGCTGGTCGACGTCGACCTGGTGATCGACCACTCGGTCCAGGTCGACGCCTTCGGCAACGAGCGCGCCTTCGCCCTCAACGCCGAGCGCGATTTCGAGCGCAACATGGAGCGCTACTCGTTCCTCAAGTGGGGCCAGCAGTCCTTCGACAACTTCCGCGTGGTGCCGCCGGCGACCGGCATCTGCCACCAGGTCAACCTCGAGTACCTGGCCCAGGTCGTCTACAGCCGCGAGAACGACGGGGTCCTGCAGGCCTACCCCGACACCCTCGTCGGCACCGACTCGCACACGACGATGGTCAACGGCCTCGGCGTGCTCGGCTGGGGGGTCGGCGGGATCGAGGCCGAGGCGGCGATGCTGGGGCAGCCGATCTCGATGCTGCTGCCGCAGGTCGTCGGCTTCAAGCTCGGCGGCGAGCTGCCGGAGGGGGCGACGGCGACCGACCTCGTCCTCACCGTGACCGAGATGCTGCGCCGCCGCGGCGTCGTCTCCAAGTTCGTCGAGTTCTTCGGCCCCGGGCTCTCGACCCTCGGCCTCGCCGACCGGGCGACGCTCGGCAACATGTCGCCGGAGTTCGGCTCGACCTGCGCGATCTTCCCGGTCGACGCCGAGACCCTGCGCTACCTCGACCTGACCGGGCGCCCGACCGCGACCATCGAGCTGGTTGACGCCTACGCCCGCGAGCAGGGGATGTTCCACGACGAGTCCACGCCGGACCCCGTCTTCTCCGACCTGCTGGAGCTCGATCTGGGCGAGGTCGTGCCCAGCATCGCCGGCCCGAAACGGCCGCAGGACCGGGTGCCGCTGTCCGACGCGAAGCAGTCCTTCCTCGAGGCGATGGCCGAGTTCGACCCCGACGCCGCGGTGCAGATGGGCAACGGCCGCGACGAGGCGATCGAGGAGTCCTTCCCCGCCTCCGACCCGCCCGCTGAGGACCACGACGACGCCCGCGGCAAGCCGCGGCCGGCGACCAGCGGTGCCCCGGCGGCGACCGCGCCGCCCGCCACCGGCGACGCGATCGGGGTCACCCTCGCCGACGGGACCAGCTTCGAGCTCGACCACGGCCGGGTCGTGATCGCCGCGATCACCAGCTGCACCAACACCTCCAACCCGAGCGTGATGGTCGGCGCCGGCCTGCTTGCCCGCAACGCGGTCGAACGGGGCCTCGCCCGCAAGCCCTGGGTGAAGACCTCGCTGGCCCCCGGCTCGACCGTGGTCACCGACTACCTCGAGCGGGCGGGGCTGACCGAGTACCTCGACGCGCTCCAGTTCAACCTCGTCGGCTACGGCTGCACCACCTGCATCGGCAACTCCGGGCCGCTGGAGCCGGAGGTCTCCGCGGCGGTCGCCGAGAGGGACCTGGCGGTCTGCGCCGTTCTCTCCGGCAATCGCAACTTCGAGGGCCGGATCAACCAGGACGTGAAGGCGAACTACCTGGCCAGCCCGCCGCTGGTCGTCGCCTACGCCCTGGCCGGGCGGATGGACATCGACCTGGTGAACGACCCGCTCGGCGCGGACGCCGACGGCGAGCCCGTCTACCTGCGCGACGTCTGGCCCGGCGCCGAGGAGATCAAGCGGGTGGTCGGCAACTCGGTCGCCTCGGAGATGTTCACCCGCAACTACGCCTCGGTCTTCGCCGGGGACGAGACCTGGAACGCGGTCGACGTCCCCGAGGGCGACCGCTACACCTGGCCCGACTCGACCTACGTGCGCCAGCCCAGCTTCTTCGAGCGGATCCCGGCCGACCCGCCCGGGGTGGAGCCGATCGCCGGCGCCCGAGTGCTGGCGCGGCTCGGCGACTCGATCACCACCGATCACATCTCACCGGCCGGCGCAATCAAACGCGACAGCCCGGCCGGCCGCTGGCTGGTCGAGCAGGGGGTCGAGCCGGGCGATTTCAACTCCTACGGCGCCCGCCGCGGCAACCACGAGGTGATGATCCGCGGCACTTTCGCCAACATCCGCCTGCGCAACCAGCTGGTCGAGCGGGCCGGCGGCTTCACCCGTCATTTCCCCGACGGCGAGGAGCTGGCGATCTACGACGCGGCGATGGGCTACGCCGGGGAAGGCGTGCCGCTGGTCGTGCTCGCGGGCAAGGAGTACGGGTCGGGGTCCTCGCGCGACTGGGCGGCGAAGGGAACCAAGCTGCTCGGGGTGAGGGCGGTGATCGCCGAGAGCTTCGAGCGCATCCACCGTTCCAACCTGATCGGGATGGGTGTGCTGCCGCTGCAGTTCGCCGATGGCGAGAGCGTCGAGTCGCTCGGGCTCAGCGGTGAGGAGACCTTCGACGTCGGCGACCTCGAAGCGGGTCAGGCGAAGTCGGTGGGTGTGACCGCGCGGCGCGACGACGGTTCCACCACCGAGTTCACCGCCACCGTCCGGCTCGACACGCCGAACGAGATTACGTACTTCATAAACGGCGGTATCTTGCAAACGGTGCTGCGCAAACTGAAGAAATAGGCGCAGCGGGGCCGCGGGAGGCAGGGGGGTCCGCGCGACCCTCACTGCACCTGCGCGTCGGTAGCCAGGGAGGGATGCCGACGCGGCCGTTCCCCCTGGACGGGACTGTCCGGAGGAACAGTCAGCATTTACCTATACAGGTTGAACACCCTGTGGTCAAGCGCATCTAACCGCTTCAAGTGCGATCTCGCGCGCTTTGCGCCGGATCCCCAGCAATTCGCTCTGGGGGCGCGATCCCCCAGCCCCGGCGCTCGATCAGTTCGATTCCGATCACACTTCCGACCGGGCCGACCGGGGTAAGGGTCGCCGCCAGCAGGGTGTAAGGGGACTCGCGCCGAACGCAGGCAACCCAGATGACGATGCAGAGGGCGATGAAGCCCAAACCGTGGGCCCAGCCGAAGAGCATCGTCTCGGTCTCGAACCCCGGCGCCAGCCAGAACACGATCAGCCCGGCGAAGATCGCCAGCTCGATCCAGGAGAGGCGCTTCACCCAGACGAACAGCCGCCCGGGAACGGGCTTGTCGAACGGTCGCGAGGCCACTTGGGTCAGGCGCCGGGCGTCAGCGCGGTCAGCACTACCCGCTCCTGCTCGAGCGCGTGGGCGCCGGAGTAACCCTCACCCGGACTGGCCCGTCCCTGGCGCCCGATGTAGGTCAGGGTGACGCCTTCCGGCAGCAGCTCCGGCATCCGGCGCGACATCACCTTCCAGGCACCCATGTTGCGCGGCTCCTCCTGCACCCAGGCGATCTCCTTCAGGTTCGGGTAGGCGCCGATCACACCTTCGAGCTGCTCTTTGGCGAACGGGTAGAGCATCTCCACCCGGGCGATCGCGACGTTCTCCGCGCTCGCACGCCGCTCGCTGGCGTCCATGTCGTAGTACACCTTTCCGGTGCAGAGGACCAGGCGCTCGACCTTCTCGCGGCGCTCGGCCGCGGTCGGGTCGTCGAGGATGAAGTGGAAGTGCTCGCCGGTCAGCTGCTCGAGGTTGGCGGTGGCACGGTCGAGGCGCAGCAGGCCCTTGGGGGTGAACACGACCAGCGGCCGCGGCTTGCGGATCAGCGCCTGGCGGCGCAGCAGGTGGAAGTACTGGGCGGCGGTGGTCGGGTTGGCGATGCGGATGTTGCCCTCGGCCCCGAGCGCGAGGAAGCGCTCGATGCGGGCGCTCGAGTGCTCCGGCCCGGAGCCCTCGTACCCGTGCGGCAGCAGCATCGTCAGGCGGCTGGTCTGTCCCCACTTCGCCTCGCCGGAGACGATGAAGCTGTCGATGATCACCTGGGCGGCGTTGGCGAAGTCGCCGAACTGCGCCTCCCAGAGGACCAGCGCGTTCGGGGTCGCGGCCGAGTAGCCATACTCGAAGCCGAGGCAGGCGATCTCCGAGAGCGGGCTGTTGTAGAGCTCGAACGGCGCCTTGGCTCCCTCGAGGTTCTGCATCGGGGTGTACTCGAGCCCGGTGTTCTCGTCGTGGAGGACGAGGTGGCGGTGGGAGAAGGTGCCGCGCTCGGTGTCCTGGCCGGTGAGGCGGATGTGGACGCCTTCGCTCAGCAGGGTGCCGAAAGCGAGCGCCTCCGCTTGGCCGAAGTCGATGCCGCCGCTCTCCAGGGCCTCGGTCCGCTTCGAGAGCGGGCGGCGCAGCTTGCGGTGGACGTTGAACCCCTCCGGCGTCTTCAGCAGCGCCTCGTTGAGGCCGCGCAGCTGCTCGGCCTCGACCGCGGTCTGGACCGGCGGGCTGGCGCTGCGGTCGAGCAGTTCGCCGGTGCTGGTGGTGGTGCCGGTCACGGTCGGGTCCTCGTACTCGCCCGCCTCCATCTTCTCGCGCAAGCTCTTCAGCGCCGCCGACATCTCCTCGCGCCGGCGCTCGGAGGCCGCGTTGACCTCCTCCTCGCCGACCAAGCCCTCGCCGACCAGCTTGCGGGTGTAGATCTCGGAGACCGGCGGGTGGGATTTGATCTTCGCCGCCATCGCCGGCTGGGTGTAGGCGGGCTCGTCGGTCTCGTTGTGGCCGAAGCGGCGGTACCCGATCACGTCGATGACGACGTCGCGGCCCCAGCGCTCGCGGTAGGCCATCGCCAGCCGCGCCGCCGCCGTGCAGGCCTCGACGTCGTCGGCGTTGACGTGGATGATCGGCACGTTGAAGCCCTTCGCCATGTCGGCGGCGTAGGGGGTCGAGCGCGAGTCCTCCGGATCGGTGGTGAACCCGACCTGGTTGTTCTGGACGATGTGGATCGTGCCGCCGGTCGTGTAGCCCTTCAGCGCCTGCAGGTTGAGCGTCTCGGCGACCACGCCCTGGGCCGGGACGGCGGCGTCCCCGTGCAGCAGCACCGGCACCGCTTTGGTCGGGTTGTGCTTGAGCTCGGCCCCGTCGAACTCCGACTGCAGGAAGCGGGCGCCGCCGGTCACCACCGGGTCGACGAACTCGAGGTGGCTGGGGTTGGGGTAGAGGCGGACCGAGATCCGCTCGCCGAGGTGGGTTTCGTAGGTCCCGCGGTGGCCGTAGTGGTACTTGACGTCGCCGGTGCCGCCGTGCGGGATCGCCGCCACCGCTTTCACCGCGCCGAGCTTCTTCGAGCCCTCGAACTCGGCCAGAATCGACTCCACCGAGCGGCCCAGGTTGTGAGCGAGGACGCTGAGGCGGCCGCGGTGGGCCATCCCGAAGACGACCTCCTCGGCGCCGGCGCGGTGGGAGAGGGTGACGAGCGCGTCGAGCATCGGCACAACCACGTCGAGCCCCTCGATCGAGAACATCTTCTGGCCCAGGTAGGCCTTCTCGAGGAAGCGCTCGAACTGGAAGACGTCGATCAGCCGGTCCAGCAGGCGCTTTTTCTCGTCGCCGCCGAGCGGCTGGCGGTGGGCGCCGGTCTCGATCATCTCCCGCAGCCAGATCCGCTGCTGGTGCGAGGAGAGATGCTCGAACTGGTAGGCGATCGTGCCGCAGTAGGCGGTGCGCATCCGCGGCAGCGCCTCCAGCAGCGTTTCGCCGGGGACGCCGATGCGCAGGATCGAGGCCGGGATCCGTTCCATCAGCTCGGGCGTCAGGTTGAGGTTCTCCGGCTGGATCGCCGGGTCGCCTTTGGGCTCGGAGCCGAGCGGGTCGAGGTGGGCGGCGAGGTGGCCGTGGGTGCGGTAGGCCTTGAGCAGCGAGGTCGCCGCCTGCACCGCCTGCAGCAGCTCTTCGTCGACCTCGCCGGAGACGGCCGCTTCGGCGCTGGGGGCGGCGGTGGTGAGCGGGAGGGCCGAGGCGGAAGCGGGGTGGGCGGAGCTGACGCCCGCGGTCTCGATGCCGAGGTCGGTGGCAACCGCCTCGTAGAAGCCGTCCTCGCCCTGCAGCAGCAGCTCGACCCGGCGCAGGAAGGCGCCCGACTCGGCGCCCTGGATGACCCGGTGGTCGTAGGTGGAGGTCAGCGTCATCACCTTGGAGACGCCGAGCTGCTTGATCCGTTCCGGCGAGGCGTGCAGCCACTCCGGCGGGTAGGCGATCGAGCCGGTGGCGATGATCGCGCTCTGGCCGCTGAGCAGGCGCGGCACCGAGGCCATCGTCCCGATCCCGCCCGGGTTGGTGAGCGAGATGTTGGTGCCCTGGAAGTCGTCGGCGGTGAGCTTGCTCTCGCGGGTCTTGGCGATCAGCTCTTCGTAGTAGGAGTGGAAGCCGGCGAAGTCGAGCCCGTCGCAGCCCTTGATCGCCGGCACCATCAGGCTGTGGGAGCCGTCCTTGCGCTCGACGTCGACGGCGATCCCGAGGTTGACCGGGCCGCCCTCGATCGCGAACGGCTTGCCGTCGCGCTGCTCGAAGGTGCGGACCATGACCGGGAACTCCTTGGTCGCCTGCACGATCGCCCAGGCGATCAGGTGGGTGAAGGAGACCTTCAGCCCGCGTTCTTTGAGCACCGCGTTGATCGCCTTGCGCTTGGCGTCCAGCGTGTCGACCGCGATCGTCCGGAACGAGGTCGCCGTCGGCACCGCCCGGCTCTCGTCCATCGCCTTGGCGAGCATCGCGGCGGGTCCGCGCAGCTGCTTTGCCTCACCGGCCGCGGCAACTGCGCCTTGCGCACCGCCATTGCCGGCAGCGAGTACATCCGCCTTGGTCACCTTCGCTCCCGGCCCCGAACCCTGGACGGCGCCGAGATCCACGCCGTTCGCCTGGGCAGCTCGACGAGCGATCGGGGTTGCGCGGACGTCCTGGGCGTCGCCGCCACCGTTGTCGGCCGACTCCTCTGGGGGCGGCGTGGGGGCCGGCTCCTCCCCCGCGGTCTGATCGCTGGGCACTTCTCCGGAGCCCTCACCGGGTTCCATCTCAGCCAACGGCGCTCCTACGGGCACCTCGTCGTCAACGGCCGCAATCAGCTTGGTGATCACCCCGTCCATCGGCGCCGGCACCTCGGCGTCGACCTTGTCGGTCGATACCTCGACCACCGTGTCGCCCTCCTGGACGAAGTCCCCCTCGGCCACGTGCCACTCGAGAACGATGCCCTCGGTCACCGACTCGCCCATCTCAGGCATCGATATCTGCACGGTGGCCGTCTCTGGCATTTCTCCGACGGAGTCTAAGGAACGGCTCGCCTGGACAACGCGTCGAGATACGCTGGTACCCGATGAGCTATTTCGTCACCGGAGCGACGGGATTCATCGGCCGCAATCTGGTCGAGCGTTTGCTGCAGCGAGAGGGGACGATCTACGCGCTCGTGCGGGCCGGCTCGCGCGGCCGCCTCGAGGAGCTGCGCAACGGCTGGGGGCCCAACGGCGCCCGCGTCGTCCCCGTAGCCGGCGACCTCACCCAGCCCGGGCTGGCGGTCTCCGAGGAGGATCTGGTCGCGATGCGCGGCGAGGTCGGCCACTTCTTCCACCTGGCGGCGATCTACGACATCACCGCCGGGGCCGAGGCCCAGCAGGTCGCCAACGTCGAGGGGACCCGGCACGCGATCGAGCTCGCCGGCTCGATCGAGGCCGGCTGCTTCCACCAGGTCAGCTCGATCGCCGTCGCTGGTCTCTACAAGGGCGAGTGGCGCGAGGACATGTTCGACCAGGCCGAACGGCTGGACACCAACCCCTACTTCCGCACCAAGCACGAATCCGAGCGGTTGGTCCGCGAGGAGTGCCTGCGCCCCTGGCGGGTCTACCGGCCGGGGATCGTGGTCGGCGACTCGCGCAGCGGCGAGATCGACAAGATCGACGGCCCCTACTACTTCTTCAAGGCGCTGCAGCGGGCGCGCCGGGTGCTGCCCTCGTGGCTGCCGACGGTCGGGATCGAAGGCGGCGAGATCAACATCGTCCCGGTCGACTACGTCGCCGCGGCGATCGACCACATCGCCCACGAGCCCGACCTCGACGGCCGCGCCTTCCACCTCACCGACCCGAAGCCGAAGAGCGCCGGCGAGGTGATCAACCTCTTCGCCAAGGCCGCCGACGCGCCGCAGATGACGGTCCGCCTCGACGCCGACGTGACCGAGCCGGTGACCGGTGCGCTGCGCTCGGCGCTGAAGCTTCTGCCGCCGGCCAAGAGCGGCGCAAAGATGGCACTCGGCCAGCTCGGCCTGCCGGCCTCGGTCCTCACCTACGTCGACTACCCGACCCACTTCGACTCCAGCGGCGCGCAGCGGGCGCTGGAGGGCTCGGGCATCGAGGTGCCGCCGCTGGAGAGCTATGCGACCCGGGTCTGGGACTACTGGGAGCGCAACCTCGACCCCGACCTGTTCAAGGACCGCTCGCTGTCCGGCGCGGTGCGGGGCAAAATCGTCCTCATCACCGGCGCCTCCTCGGGAATCGGCAAGGCGGCCGCGGTCAAGGTCGCCGACGCCGGCGCCACGGTGCTGCTGGTCGCCCGCTCGGTTGAGAAGCTGGAGGAGACCAAGGAGGAGATCGTCTCCGGCGGCGGCTCCGCCCACATCCACCGCTGCGACATGTCCGACATCGAGGACATCGAGCGGATGGCCGAGGAGGTGCTGGCCTACCACGGCCACGTCGACATCCTCGTCAACAACGCCGGCCGCTCGATCCGCCGCTCGGTCGCGCTCTCCTACGACCGCTTCCACGACTACGAGCGGACGATCCAGCTCAACTACCTCGGCGCCCTGCGACTGATCCTCGCCCTGCTGCCGACGATGCGCGCCCGCAAGTCGGGTCACATCATCAACATCAGCTCGATCGGGACCCAGACCAACCCGCCGCGCTTCTCTGCCTACGTCGCCTCCAAGGCCGCGCTCGACGCCTTCAGCCGGGTGATCGCCTCCGAGGTCAAAGACGACAAGGTCCACCTGACGACGATCAACATGCCGCTGGTGCGGACGCCGATGATCGCGCCGACGCGGATGTACGACATGTTCCCGGCGATCACGCCCGAGGAGGCGGCCGAGATGATCGCCAAGGCGATGGTCAACCGGCCGAAGAAGGTCGCGACCAGACTTGGCAACCTCGGCGAGCTGCTCTACGCCGTCGCCCCCAAAGCCAGCGACACGATCCTCAACACCGCCTACAAGCTCTTCCCCGACTCCCAGGCGGCGAAAGGCAAAGGCGACGAGGCGCGCGACAAAGCCCCCTCGACCGAGGCGGTCGCCTTCGCACACCTGATGAAAGGCGTCCACTGGTAGAGACGCGCTCTAGCCTTCACCCCGTGGAACGGCGGCTCAAGCACTGGGGGTGGGGGTACGAGGACCAGGCGCCGTCGGCGACGCAGATGCGCGAGGCGGGGGAAGGGATCCGGGCGCGGTTCGGGTTCGGCGGCGAGGTCGAGAAGCCGCTGCCGCTGAGCGAGGTCGAGCTGCGGGCGCCGCGGCTGAAGCGGCCCGAGGCGTTCGGGGACCTCTTCTCCGATGCACCCTACGAGCGGGTCTCGCGGGCGCTCGGCAAGGCCTACCGCGACGTCGTGCGCGGGTTCCGGGGCGAGTTCGAGAACCCACCCGACCTGGTCGCCTTCCCGCGCGACGAGTCGGAGATCGAGACGGTGCTGAACTGGGCCGAGGCCGAGGGCGCGGCGGTGATCCCCTTCGGCGGCGGCACCAGCGTCGTCGGCGGAGTCGAGCCGCGCCTGGGGGAGCGGCCGGTGGTGACGATGGACCTGCGCCGGCTCGACCGCGTGCTCGAGGTCGACCCGGTCTCGCTGGCGGCGCGGATCCAGGCGGGGGCGACCGGGCCGCGGCTGGAGGAGCAGCTGCGCGAGCACGGCCTGACCCTGCGCCACTTCTCGCAATCCTTCGAGTACGCGACCCTCGGCGGCTGGGTCGCGACCCGGGCCGGCGGCCACTTCGCGACCCTGATGACCCACATCGACGACCTGGTCGAGTCGGTGCGGGCAATCACCCCGCGCGGGACCTGGGAGAGCCGGCGGCTGCCCGGCTCCGGCGCCGGGCCCTCGCCCGACCGGATGCTGATCGGCTCCGAGGGGATTCTCGGGGCGATCTCCGAGGCCTGGGTGCGGGTGCGCCCGCGGCCCCGGTTCAAGGCCTCGGCCGGGGTCGAGTTCGACGGCTTCCTCGCCGCCGCCGCGGCCGTGCGGGAGATCTCGCAGTCGGGCCTCTACCCATCCAACTGCCGCCTGCTCGACGCCTCCGAGGCGGAGCTGACCGGGGCGGGGGACGGTGGTTCGGACCTGCTGATCCTCGGCTTCGAGGCGGCCGAGCAGCCGGTCGAGGCGAGCCTGGAGGCGGCGCTGGAGATCGCCCGCTCCCGCGGCGGCCGGCCGGGAGAGGTGCGGAGCCAGTCGCCGGGGTCCGAGGGCAAGGAGGAGGGGGAGGACGCGGTCGGCGCCTGGCGCGGCGCCTTCCTGCTGGCGCCCTACCTGCGCGACACCTTCGTCGCCTGCGGCGTCCTCTCCGAGACCTTCGAGACGGCGATCACCTGGGACCGCCTGGAGGAGTTCCACGCGACGGTGATGGAGACGGCGCGGGCGGCCACGGCGGAGGTCTCCGGGGTCCCCGCCGAGGGACCCGGCGCGCCGCGGATCAGCTGCCGTTTCACCCACGTCTACCCCGACGGCGCCGCCCCCTACTTCACCGTCCTCGCCCCGGCCGTGCGCGGCGGCGAGGTCGAGCAGTGGGACGAGATCAAGGCGGCGGTGTCCGAGGCGCTGATCGAGGCCGGCGGCACGATCACCCACCACCACGCCGTCGGCCGCGATCACCGCCCCTGGTACGACCGCCAGCGCCCGGCCCCCTTCGCCGCCGCCCTGCGCGCCGCCAAGGCCGAGCTCGACCCCGCCGCGATCCTCAACCCCGGCGTCCTGCTCGACCCGGCCTGAATTTCACGAATTCGGCCCACAGATGGCTGCCAATCGGCACGTTTCTGCCTTGTTTCGTTGCAGACAGAAGATTACGGTAGGCTCATGCAGACGATGACCCGGGAGAGCTGGACCGACGAGCGCCTCGACGACCTCAACGGCAAGGTCGATCGCGGCTTCGAGCGCGTCGACGAAGAGTTTCGGGTCCAGCGGGGCGAAATCTCCGAGCTCCGCAAAGAGATGAACAGCCGGTTCGACTCCATTGACGCCCGGTTCGAGAGCCTGGAGGGCCGCTTCGCCGCTCTCAACCGCATTCTGATCACCACTGGTTGGGGCCTGGTCCTCGCTGTGATCGCGTCGCGGGCGATCCCGTCCTAAGGCGCCCAGCTCACGGTCGGCCCGCCGACCTGACGGGCCACGGCGGTACCCTTTCGCGACCCCATATGCGGGCGGGCATGTCGTCGTGACGGCATGCCCGGCACCTCCTGATGGAAACGATCACCTCCGAACAACCGACCGTGCCCCCGACTGACGCCGACCAGTCCTCCGCGCAGGAGCCGGTGGTGCCGCGGCGCTCGCCGCTGCGGGCGGCGATCAAGACCGGGCGGCCGCACGAATGGATCAAGAACGTCCTTGTCTTTGCGGGGCTGCTGTTCTCGGGGAAGATGGGTCAGTCGCACGAGTGGGTGCAGGCGATCCTCACCTTCGTCTCCTTCTGCCTGATCTCCAGCGCCGGCTATTTCGTCAACGACCTGGTCGACGTCGAGCTCGACCGGCAGCACCCGAAGAAGCGCTTCCGGCCATTGGCCGCCGGGGAGCTCTCGGAGGGGGTGGCGAAGGTCATCGCCCCGGTCCTGGCGATCATCGCGATCGGCCTAGCCTTCGGCGCCGTCAACTGGGAGGTCGGGCTGATGGTGGTCGGCTACGGGATCGCGCAGGTCGCCTACAGCCTCGGCCTCAAGCAGATCGTGATCATCGACGTGATGACCCTGGTCGGTCTCTTCATCCTCCGCGTGGCGGCGGGGGCCAGCGCGGTCGACGCCCACGCCTCCGAATGGTTGATCCTCTGCACCGGCATGGGCGCCGCCTTCCTCGGCTTCACCAAGCGCCGCCAGGAGGCGGTCTCCGAGCTGCACCAGGGCACCAGCAGCCGCCCCGTCCTGGAGCACTACTCGCTGCCCTTCCTCGACCAGATGGTCTCCCTGGTCACCACCGGCACCGTGATCAGCTACGCGATCTACACCGTCAACTCGCCGCTGATCGGCAGCCAGATGATGCTGACGATCCCGCCGCTGGCCTACCTGATCTTCCGCTACCTGTACCTGATCTACGACCGCTCCGACGATCGCTCCACCGCCGCGATCGTCTCCGAGGACAAGGGCATGATCGCCGCGGCCGCCAGCTTCGTGCTGATCGCCTTCCTGCTGCTCTACGTCTTCAATTAGGCGCGACCGGCGCCGGTGCCGGCGTCAGCTCAGCTCGGCCTCGGGGCCGCCGCCTTCCATCAGGTAGAAGCGGGCGCGGCCGACCTCCTCGTCGTTGACCTGGACGACGGCGGCGTGGGGGCCGGGGGTGGAGAAGGTGGCGGTGGCGCCGATCGACATCACCAGGCGCTGCTCCTGGCCCGGCGGCATCCCGGGCGGGCGGCCGGTCTCGAAGTTGGCGGTGAGGCCGTCGCCGAGCTCGACCCCGTCGGGGTCCTGGACCGTGACCACCAGCTCGTGCGGGTCGTTGGTCTCGTGCCAGGCGACGTCGATGCCGAGGCCGATGTGGAAGGACCACTCGTGCGGCAGCTCCGGCAGGCGCAGGACGTTCCAGCCGCCGCCGGTCAGGTAGAGCTTGCCGTTGACCGCCTCGCTGTAGTCGGCGAGGAGGATGAAGCCGATGTTCATCCGCCCTCCCCGTCGGGGTAGGGGACGACCTCGAGGTCGGAGACAAGGCGCGTCTTGCCCTCGCGCTGGAACTGCAGGTCGATGGTCTCGTTCTTGCGATAGGTGCCCCAGAGGCCCAGGTACATCGCCAGCCAGCGGCTGGTCCCGATCTTCTCCTTGACGATCGGCCGGGTGAAGGCGATCTCGGCACCGTCGACCTCGTAGTCGGCGCCCTCGCTCTGCTCGACACCGTTGATGAAGACGGTGAACGGCGGTTCCGCCCCGCGCGGGATCCGCACCCGCTCGCCGGCGGCGTAGCTGCCCTTCGGAATCTCCGTACCGGTGTCGCTCATCGTCCCTCTGCTTCCAGAGTCTCGCGCACCAGGTCGAACGGCGTCCCGTGGTCGCTCGGGTCGAGCTCCTCCCGCCCCAGCCCGCCGCGGTAGGGCATGAACGTCCCGTCCCCGCGCACGTCGATCCCCGCCACCGGCTTGCGCAGCAATCCGCGCCCGGTCAGCTGCAGCCTCGCCTTGACCTGGTCGCCGGGCTCGAAGTCGCGCAGCACCGAGGTCCGCTTCAACGGCCCCTCCGACCGGATCGCCAAAGCCCGCTCCCGCATCGCCGCCACCGCCTCACCCAGATCCTCGAAGCCCTCACTGCTCACATCCGAACCGCTTCGCACGGTCAGTTTCCAGCGAGCTCGCGCCATGCGCTGAGCCTAGGCGATGGCAGGAGGTCCAGTGACCCTCCCACGGCCTCCCCCTCGGCTACGCCCCGCGCCTAGGCCGTTTCGGCCGCCGCGCCGGCGGGCCGACGATTTTCTCCGGGCCCTCGCGCTGTTCGACCGCCGTGTACTCGAGCTCGCGCTGGCCCGTGTAGATCTGCCGCGGGCGGGCGATTTTCGTTTCCGGGTCCTCGTGCATCTCCATCCACTGCGCGACCCAACCGGCGGTGCGGGGGATGGCGAAGATCACCGTGAACATGTTTGCCGGGATCTCCATCGCCTCGTAGATGATCCCCGAGTAGAAGTCGACGTTCGGGTAGAGCTTGCGCGAGGTGAAGAACTCGTCGTCGAGCGCCCGTTTCTCCAGCTCGCGGGCGATCTCGACCAGCGGGTTGTACTCGGTCGCCTCGAAGACCTCGTCCATGTGCTGCTGGATGATCCGCGCCCGCGGGTCGTAGTTCTTGTAGACCCGGTGGCCGAAGCCCATCAGTTTCTCCTCGCGCTGCTTCACCCGCTCGAGGAAGCCGGGGATGTTCTCCGGCGACTCGATCCGCCGCAGCATTCGCAGCACCGCCTCGTTGGCGCCGCCGTGCAGCGGCCCGTAGAGGGCGGCGACGCCGGCGGCGACGGCGGAGTAGGGGTCGACGTCGGAGGAGCCGACCCCGCGCACGGCGTTGGTCGAGCAGTTCTGTTCGTGGTCGGCGTGGAGGATGAAGAGCACGTCCAGCGCCCGCGACAGCGCCTCCTTGGGGATGTGTTTCGCTTCGGTTTTCTTGAACATCATCGAGAGGAAGTTCTCGGCGAAGTTGAGCTCGTTGTCCGGGTAGACGTAGGGGAAGCCCATGTTGTGCCGGTAGGAGAAGGCCGCGAGGGTCGGAACCTTGGCGATCAGCCGGACCGCCGACATGTAGCGCTCTTCGGGGTCGTCGGTCTTCTTCGCGTCCGGGTAGAAGGTCGAGAGGGCGCCGACGCCGGCGACCAGCATCCCCATCGGGTGGGCGTCGTAGCGGAAGCCCTCGTAGAACTGCTTCAGATCCTCGTGGACGTAGGTGTGGTGGGTGATGTCGAAGGTCCAGCGGTCGAGCTGCGGCCCGGTCGGCAGCTCGCCGAAGATCAGCAGGTAGGCGACCTCGAGGAAGGTCGAGCGCTCGCACAGCTGCTCGATCGAGTAGCCGCGGTGTTCGAGGATCCCGGCGGCGCCGTCGATGTAGGTGACCGAGGAGCGGCATGAGGCGGTGTTGGTGAAGGCCGGGTCGTAGGCCATCATCCCGAATTCGTCCTCGTCGACTTTGATCTGCCGCAGGTCCATCGCCCGCACGGTGCCGTCTTCGATCGGCAGCTCGTAGGTCTTGCCGGTGCGGTTGTCGGTAACGGTCAGCGACTCCGCTTTGGAGCCGTCGGCGGCCGGGGCGGTCGCGTTGGGGGATCGCTGCTGGGTTGCCACTCGCCCTCCTTGGAAGCTCTTGCTGGAGCGGCCAGTATCGCAGTTCAGCGGCGCCGGTCCGTTTGCCGGTTTGGGTTATTCGGCAGGGGCCGAGAGGCCCTCGAACTGCGTCATCGCGCGCAACACCTCGAAGCGCTCGTCGATCTCCTCGCGGCTCAGGCGGGAGACCCGCTCGGTGCCGAACTCCTCGACGTTGAAGGAGGCGAGGACGGTTCCATAGCCCATCGCCCGGCGCAGATGCGCCTCGTCGAGCTCGCCGTCGCTGCCGTCGAGGTAGCCGAAGAAGCCACCGGCGAAGCTGTCGCCGGCGCCGGTCGGGTCCCGCACGTCCTCCAGCGGGAAGCCGGGCAGGGCGAAGAAGCCGCCCTCGGTGAAGAGCGCCGCCCCGTACTCGCCCTGCTTGGCGACGACCGCGCGCGGGCCCAGCTCCATCACCGCGCGGGCGGCCCGGGCCAGGTTCGACTCGCCGGTCAGCTGCCGGATCTCGGCGTCGTTGACGACCAGGCAGTCGACCTCGGCGATCGCCGCCCGCAGTGAGTCCTGGGCGGTCTCTATCCAGAGGTTCATCGAGTCGAGGCCGCTGAAGCTGGCCGCCCGGCACTGGGCGCGGACCTGGCGCTGCAGGTCGGGCTGGATGTTGGCGAGGAAGAGGGTGTCGGCTTCGCGCGAGGTCTCCGAGAGCTTCGGCTCGAACTCGGCGAAGACGCCGAGCTGGGTGTCCTCGGTGTGGGCGACGTTGAGGTCGTACTCGTAGCGGCCGCGCCAGAAGAAGGACCTGCCCCCCTCGACCCGCTCGATGTCGTCGGTGACGATCCCGCGCCCCTCCAGCACCTCGAACTCGGCGGCGCCGAAATCTTCGCCGACCGGCCCGACCGGGCGCACCTCGGTGAAGAAGCTGGCCGCGAGGGAGAAATGCACGGCGGCGCCGCCGAGCATCCGCTCGCGCTCCCCGAACGGGGTCTTGACGGCGTCAAAGGCGATCGATCCGACTACGGTCAGCGACATCGGCACGGCAGCCTAACGCTTCCCCTGCGACACTCCGCGGCCGATGAAGGCAATTCAGATCCAGGAGTTCGGCGGCCCCGAGGCCTTCCGCTACGTCGACCTCGACGATCCGGTTCCCGCCGAGGGCGAGGCCCTGGTCGAGGTGGTGCGCTGCGGCGTCAATTTCGCCGACACCCACTCGGTCCGCGACGAATACCTGGCGAAACAGACGCTGCCGCTGGTTCCCGGCGCCGAGATCAGCGGGCGCACCGCCGACGGTCGCCGCGTCGCCGCCCTGCTCGGCAGCGGCGGCTACGCGCAGAAGGCCACCGTCCCCGAGGCGCTGCTGGTGCCGCTGCCGGACGCGGTCGACGACGACACCGCCGCCGCGACGCTGCTGCAGGGACTGACCGCGATGGCGCTGGTCAAGCGCTGCGCCCAGATCCAGCCCGGCGAAACGATCCTCGTCGAGGCCGCCGCCGGCGGCACCGGCTCGCTCTCCGTCCAGATCGCCAAGCGGGCCGGGGCGAAGGTGATCGGGCTCGCCTCCACTGCCGAGAAGCGCGCCTTCGCCGAGCGCCTCGGCGCCGACGCCAGCGTCGATTCCCAGGCCGAGGATCTCGGCGCCGCGATCCGCGAGGCCAACGGTGGCGAGCGGGTCGACGCCGTCCTCCACATGAGCGGCGCCGCCTTCGAGGCCGAGATGGGGGTGCTCGCCCCGCTCGGTCGCATGGTCGTCTTCGGCAGCGCCTCGCGCGACTACGCCGAGGTCTCCACCGCCGCCCTGATGCACGCCTCGGTTTCGGTGATCGGGTTCTGGCTGGCGCAGCTGCTGGTTCGCCCCGAGCTGGTGGCGCCGATGGTCGGCGAGCTGCTGGGAGCGGTCGCCGGGGGCGAGCTGGAGGTTACGATCGGGGACGTCTACCCCCTCTCGGAAGCCGGCCGCGCCCACGAAGACCTGGTCGCCCGCCGAACCTCCGGCAAGCTTCTCCTGGACCCCTCCAAGTGACCGCCTTCAAAGACCTCGGCCTCTCGCCTGCGATCCAGCAGGCGATCGACGAGCTCGGTTTCGACGAGCCGACGCCGATCCAGGAGCAGGCGATCCCGGCCCTGCTCGGCGGCCACGACGTGATCGGCCAGGCCCAGACCGGGACCGGCAAGACCGCGGCATTTGGGCTGCCGCTGCTGCAGTACCTCGATCCTGAGAACAACGAGGTCCAGGCGATCGTGATGACGCCGACCCGCGAGCTCTGCATCCAGGTGACGCAGGCGCTGCGCGCCTACGCCGAGCACCTCGACATCGAGATCGTCGCCGTCTTCGGCGGCGCCCCGATCCGCTCGCAGCAGTCGCAGCTGCGCTCCGGCGCCCATGTCGTCGTCGCCACCGTCGGTCGCATGATGGACCTGATGTCGCGGCGCTCGCTGGTCCTCACCGCCGCCCGCTACGTGGTCCTCGACGAGGCCGACGAGATGCTCGACCTGGGCTTCATCGAGGACGTCGAGAAGATCCTGCGGATGTGCCCGAGCGGGCGCCAGACGGCGCTCTTCTCGGCGACGATGCCGCCGCCGATCCAGAAGCTCGCCGAGGGCTACATGTACGACCCGACGACGATCAGCATCACCCCGAAGGAACTCACCGTCGACGCGATCGCCCAGGCCTTCGTCGAGGTCCCGGCGAAGGAGAAGGCGGCGCGCCTGGTCGAGCTGCTGAAGACCGAAGAACCCGAGCAGGCGATCATCTTCACCCGCACCAAGATCGGCGCCTCGAAGCTGGAGAAGCTGCTGAAGGACAAAGGCCTCGACGTCAAGGCGCTGCACGGCGACCTCAGCCAGGGGGTCCGCGACGGGGTGATGATCTCCTTCAAGGACCACCGCGTGCGGCTGCTGGTGGCGACCGACATCGCCGCTCGCGGGCTCGACATCGAGCACGTCACCCACGTCATCAACTACGACGTTCCCAACTCCTCCGAGGTCTACGTCCACCGCATCGGCCGCACCGGCCGGGTCGGGCGGACCGGCCGCGCGATCACCTTCGTCACCCCCGATCAGCGCGACGAGATCGGCCGCATCGAGCGCGACGTCAAGACCTCGATCGGCGAGTGGGAGTCACCGGAGGAGCGGCTCGAGCACGCGCCGCGCCCGCGCCGCCGCGAGCGCTCCCAGCGCACCGCGGCCGCCGCCGCGCCGCCGAAAGCGAGCGCCGCCGAGGGGGCACCCGCCTCCGAGGACGGGGCGGGGGACGCCGAGGGCCGCGACAGCGTCAAGCTCTTCGTCAACCGCGGCGAGCGCAGCGGCATCGAGGAGGAGGACCTGCGCTGGGCCCTGCGCGAGGGCGCGGTGCTGCCGGAGGAGGCGATCCACGAGGTCCGCGTCCTGCACCGCTTCTCCTTCGTCGAGGTCGACCCGGATCAGGCCGAGCGCACCGTCGAGTTCCTCGACGGCACCAAGCTCAAGGGCAAGGAGATCCGGCTCGAGATCGCCAAGAGCTGAGCCGCGGCTCAGCTCCGCGTCAGCGCGGCGATTTCCTCGAGCAGCCGGTCGAAGTCGATCGGCTTGTTGACGTAGCCGGAGATCTCGAGGTCGGTGGGGGAGTCGGCGTCGCCCGCGTCCTGGTGGGCGCTGACGATCAGGACCGGGACCGCGACCCCGGCGGCGCGCAGCTCGCGCAGCGCGTCGAGCCCGGACTTGCGCGGCATCATCGCGTCGAGCAGGAGCAGGTCCGGCTCGCTCTCGCGCACCAGCTCGGTCACCTCCTGGCCGTCGGCGGCGGTCTCGACCTCGTGCCCGGCCAGCTCCAGCCGCGTCCGCATCAACAGCAGGATCGTCTCCGAGTCGTCGGCGACGAGGACTCGGGCCATCAGCTTGCCTCCGCCGTCGCGCGCCGCTGGCCGCCGGCGTCGGCGGCGGCCGCGACCGGGAGGCGGACGCTGAAGGTGGAGCCCTGGCCGACGGTCGAGTCGACTTCGATCCGGCCGCCGTGCAGCTCGACCAGCGATTTGGAGATCGCCAGGCCGAGGCCGGTGCCGCCGACCCGCTGGGTCAGGCCGGCATCGCCGCGCGTGAAGCGCTCGAAGATCTGCTCCAGCTGGGTCTCGGGAATCCCCGGTCCGTCGTCGATCACGGCAAGCACCACTTCATCACCCTCGGCTCGCGCCGTCATCGCGATCGACGCACCCTCGGGACAGTACTCATGTGCGTTGGTAAGGAGATTGACCAGAATTTGGCGTATCCGCCCCGGCTCGACGTTGACCAGCGGCAGGTCGGGGTCGATCCGCTCGTTCAGGACCTGGTGCGCGGGCTCGGTCTGGGCCCGCATCGTCCGCACCGTGTCGTCGATCAGCGGCGCCAGCTCGGTCGGCTGCGCCTGGATCGAGAGCCGGCCGGCGTCGGAGCGGGCGAGGTCGAGCAGGTCGTTGAGCAGGCGCACCAGGTGGCGGCAGTTGTCGAGGATGATCTGGACCGTTTCCACCTGCTTCTGGGTGAGGCTGTCGCGCTCCAGCATCAGCAGCTCGGCGAAGCCCTGGACCGAGGTCAGGGGGCTGCGCAGCTCGTGCGAGGCGGTCAGCACGAACTCGTCTTTGAGCCGGTCCAGCTGGTCGCGCTTGCTCGCTTCGCGCTCGAGCTCGTCGGCCATCTCGTTGAAGGCGGCGCCGAGGGCGGCCGTCTCCGAGAGGCCGCCGATCTCGACCCGGGCGCGGCGGTCGCCGGCGGCGAGCCGGCCGGCGGCGTCGACCAGCTCCTCCAGCGGTCGCCGCATCGAGGCGATCAGGCCGCTGAAGAGGAGCAGGGCGCCGGTCAGGCCGGCGATCAGCCCGGCGGCGACGAGGATCGCGGTGTCACGGGTGTCGTCGGAGATCCGCTCGCGCAGTTCGTCGCGCCTGTCGGCCTGGGTGGCGATGGCCTTGCGGGCGACTTCGCTGCCGATGCCTTCGGCGAGCCGGGTGCGGGCGCCGATCTCCACCTGGTAGGAGCGGGCGATCGCGTCCTCGAAATCCTGGCGTTGCTGGATGAAGCGGCCGACGCCGATCACCGCCATCGCCGTGAGCACGGCGAAGCCGATCGCGAAACCGATCCGGAGCCGGTTGGCAAGCGACGGGTTCAGGCGCCTCGCCGATCGTGAATATGCTTGCGCGGCTATGGGAGACGAGGCTACCGCGCCCAGCGACGGCGCCGCCACTGCGACCGAGGGAATCGACCCCGCCGGGCTGGAGGCGTGGTTCGCCGAGCACGTGCCGGCGGCCCAGCCGCCGCTCGCCTTCGAGCGCATCGCCGGGGGCCTTTCCAACCTCACCTACCGGGTCACCGACGCCGGCGGCCGCCACTGGGCGCTGCGCCGGCCGCCGCTCGGCAAGCGCCTCGGCTCCGCCCACGACATGGGCCGCGAGTTCCGCGTCGTCTCCGCCCTGGTGCCGACCGAGGTGCCGGTGCCGGAGGTGGTCGGGCTCAGCCAGGGGGACTCGGTCAACGGCGCGCCCTTCTACGTGATGGGGTTCGTCGAGGGCCCGATCCTGCGCGGCCAGGCCGAGGCCGAAGAGTCCTTTCCCGACGAGGGCGACCGGCGCCAGATCGGCTTCCGCGTCGCCGACACGCTGGCCGCGATCCACGCCGTCGACCCCGACGCCGTCGGGCTCGGCGACCTCGGCCGCAAGGAGGACTACGTCGCCCGTCAGCTGCGCCGCTGGCAGGGGCAGTGGGAGAAATCGAAGACCCGCGAGCTGCCGGCGATCGACGCCCTGCACGAGCGCCTCTCCGCCCGCATCCCCGAGCAGGGGCCGGCGACCCTGGTCCACGGCGACTACCGGCTCGACAACATGATCCTCACCCCCGGCGGCGAGGTCGCGGCGGTCGTCGACTGGGAGCTCTGCACGCTCGGCGACCCGCTCGCCGACCTCGGCACGCTGATGGCCTACTGGCCCGAACGCGGCAGCGAGGAGACCTCACTCGGCCAGCCGGCGAACCTTGCCCCAGGCTTCCCGACCCGGCCGGAGCTGGCCGCGCGCTACGCCGAGCGCTCCGGCCGCGACATCTCCGAGCTCGACTTCTTCATCGCCCTCGGCTACTGGAAGCTGGCGATCATCCTCGAGGGCGTCTACGCCCGCTACGTCGCCGGCGCCTACGGCAAGCCCGACCCCGGGGTGGAGATGTTCGCCCGCCTGGTCGAGCGCCTGGCCGAGGCGGCCGAGGCCGCCGAGCGCGGCGCCTAACCTTCTCCTCAAGCACGCCATCTACAGAGGGGGACCCGTGAAGCAGCTTCGGCAGCGCCTCACCTACGCCAACGTGATGTCGACGATCGCCGTCTTCCTCGTCCTCGGCGGCGCAACCGCCTTCGCTGCCCAGAAGATGATCGGCTCCAACCAGCTGAAGGCGGGCGCGGTCCTGACCGAGAAGATCCGGAAGGAAGCGGTGGCGACCGGCAAGATCCGCGACGACGCCGTCACCGGCGCCAAGGCCGCCGAGGCGACCTTCTCCACGGTCCCCAGCGCCTTCCTCGCGGAAACCGCGGCGCCGCGCGCCTACACGCGGGTGATCAACCACAAAACCGGCCTCGCCGTCGATCCCGTCCGCTCGAAGAACGTGGCGACCGAGAACATCACCTTCGTCGGCACCTCGGTCTACTGCTTCGAGCTCGGGTTCGCCGTCCGCAACGTGCAGGCGACCGTTGATTGGATCAATGGCGGCGCCAACACCTTCGCCCAGGCGAGCGTGGAACCGTTCAGCGCCTGCCCAGCTGGCACCGACGCCTCGGTGCGGACGACCAACAACAGGGGCGAAGGGATCGAAAACATCAACTTCTACGCCGCCTTCGTCGGCTGAGCCTCAGCTCGATCTCCGCTGGACCGAGAGGCCGGGCGTGAGCCCGGCCTTCTCATGAACCTGCTCGGTGTGTCGGACGTATCGCAGTAAGCCCGTCCAGCGCCGGGGCTTTTCCTGGCCGATTCCGAGAGGGAAGTCACCTTGAGATCAATTCGCAGCAGGCTCACCTACGCCAACGTGATGTCCTCGATCGCGGTTTTCCTCGTCCTCGGCGGCGCCACCGCCTTTGCCGCCTCCCAGCTGGCCAAGAACAGCGTCGGCTCCAAGCAGCTGAAGAAGAACGCGGTGACCGCGGCGAAGATCAAGAAGAGCGCGGTGACCGCGGCGAAGATCAAGGACAACGCCGTCACCGGCCTGGAGGTCAAAGACGCCTCCCTCACCGGTGGCGACATCAACCTTTCCACCCTCGGCACGGTCCCCAGCGCGGCGACGGCCGCGAGCCTGACGGGTCAGACGCCGTTCTTCGTGCGGCTCGGCTTCGGCTCCTCCCGGGTGCTCGCCACCCACGGCTCGGTCTCGCTGGTCGCCGACTGCCTCAAGCGAGGTACCGGGGACGTCGCGAGGATCCTCATGCAGACGTCGCAGAACGGAGCAGTGGGGGACGGCGAAACCGAGCTCGAAGGCAGGGAACCGGCCGACTTCCTCAATGTCGATACGCCGGCGAACGGACGTCAATTCGTTGAGATCGAAGGGTCAGCCGGAGAAACCGTGGTCGAGGCCGAAATCGATCAGGGCTTCGTCCTCGGCCCCGACGACAAGATGCTCACCGCCAACTCGGAGGGAATCGCCCTCGGCCTGAACTACGGCGCCCCCGGATGCCTGTTCGCCGGCGTGATCAACGCCGTCGGGTAGTTCCGGGCGGGAGTCGCCCGAGGGCGGCCGGCGGCCGCCCTCGGCTCCCCTCAGACCATCCGCGTCGCGTGGCGCGGCTCCAGCTCGCCGCTCTCCTCCGCCTCGGCTCGCTTCGCCCAGCGGTTCAGCTCGCGGCGGGCGAGGACCATCTTGTGGACCTCGTCGGGGCCGTCGGCGAGCCGCAGCATGCGGCTGAAGCGCCACATCGCCGCCAGCGGCGTGTCGTCGGTCATGCCCAGGGCGCCGTGGATCTGGATCGCCCGGTCGAGCACGTCCATGACCATGTTCGCGGCGACGATCTTGATTGCCGAGATCGCCTGGCGGGCGGCGCGCTTGCCCTCGGTGTCCATCCTCCAGGCGGCGTAGAGGGTCAGCAGCCGGGCCTGGTCGATCTCCATCCGCGAGGTCGCGATCGCCTCCTGGACGAACTGCTTGTCGGCCAGCGGCCCGCCGAAGGCGTGGCGCTCGTTGGCGCGCCGGCACATCATCTCGTGGGCCCGCTCGGCGGTCCCGATCGCCCGCATACAGTGGTGGATGCGGCCGGGGCCGAGCCGGTCCTGGGCGATCGCGAAGCCGGCCCCGCGCTCGCCGAGCAGGTTGGCGGCGGGGACGCGGCAGTCTTCGAAGCGGATCTCGCAGTGGCCCGGGCCGGCATCGTGCCCCATCACCGGGATCGGCCGGATCAGGTTGAAGCCGGGGTTGTCGATCGGGACGATGATCATCGAAGCGCGCGCGTAGGGCGGCGCCTCGGGGTCGGTGATCACCATCGCGATCGAGAGCTCGGCGCCGACGGCACCGGTGGTGAACCACTTGTGGCCGTTGATCACCCACTCGTCGCCCTCGAGCACCGCGGTCGCCTGCAGCAGGGTCGGGTCGGAGCCGGAGACCTCCGGCTCGGTCATCGAGAAGCAGGAGCGGGTCCGTCCCTCCAGCAGCGGCTCCAGCCAGCGCTCGCGCTGCTCGGCGCTGCCGTGCTCGGCGAGGATCTCCATGTTGCCGGTGTCGGGCGCGGAGCAGTTGAAGACCATCGGCGCCGCCGCCGGGCTGCGGCCCATCTCCTCGCAGAGCAGGCCGTACTCCCAATTCTTCAGGCCCGGGCCGAAGCGCTCGTCGGGCATGAAGAGGTTCCAGAGCCCCTGCCCCTTCGCCTTCTCGCGGATCGCCGTCAGGTTGGCCGCGTAGGGGACGCCCGGCGCGACCTCGGCGTCCATCGCCTCCATGATTTCGCGCTCCTGGGGGTAGTACTCGTCCTCGAGGAAGTCGAGGATGCGCTCGCGCAGTTCCACGACCTCGGGGCTGGGGCTGAAGTCCATCTGTTCTCTCCTCTTCCGGCTTTGAGGAGGAACGCTATTTCATCCCCCGCCTAGGGCCGGCGGTAGCGGGCGAACAGCTCGCTGCGTTCCTCCAAAAGCCAGACCAGCTCCAGCTCGGCGACGCCGTGCAGGGGTCCCTCGAGGATGCGCGGCGCCTCGCCGCCGGCCAGCTTCGGCGCCAGGGTGAGGAAGAGGTCGTCGACCAGCCCCGCGTCCTGCAACTGGGAGTGCAGGTGCGGGCCGCCCTCGCAGATCAGGGCGCGGACCTCGTGCTCGGAGCGCACCTGCCGCAGCGCCTCGGCGACGTTGACGGCGCCCTCGTGGCGGACCACCTGGACCGGGGTTGGGGTCTGCGGCGGCTCAGCCTCCGACGCCGTGAAGACCAGCACCCGGCCGCCGCCGTCGGTGAACAGCGGCGCGTCCCAGGGCAGGTCGAGGCGGCCGCTGACGAGCACCATCAGCGGGTCGGGGGGGAGGCCGTCGTCCTCGCGACGCGCCCGCACCTCGGGGTCGGCGCCGATCCGCCCGTAGCGCTCGGCCCGCATCGTCCCGGCGCCGATCATCACAGCGTCGAAGCGGGTCCGCAGTCGCGACAGCATTTCGGTGTCGGTGCTGGACCCGATCGGTCCGGAGACGCCGTCGAGCGTGGCCCGCCCGTCGAGCGTGGTGGCGAAGTTGACGGCGACCCGGGGTCGATCCTCGGGCGGCTGCAGCCACGGCCGGTAGCCGTCCAGCTGTTTGGCGACCGTGGTCGGCCCGGCGTCTGGGAGCAGCCGCCGCATCGCGAAGCGGCTAGGAGTAGTCGTGCCAGCCGGCGAACTCGCGGCCGGCGAACTTCTGCAGGGCGGCGACGTCCTCGCCGAAGCGGGAACGGACCGTCTCGAAGAGGTCGTCAGGGAGCTTCGGCTTCGGCGCCGGCGGCTTGTCCGGGTCGTGGACGACCTTCTCGACCAGCCAGCGCATCGACTCCGGCAGGCGGTCGAAGTTGCGGTCGAAGGAGCGCAGTCCGGGCAGTTTCACCAGCTTCTCCATCAGCTGGTATTTGTCGCCCTCCTTGGCGCTCGACTTCTCCCACTCGCGGTCGAACTGCTCGGAGGTGAAGGTCTCGTCGACGCCGGCGAAGGCGAACGCCTTGCGCATCGTCTCTTCGCGTTCGGTCTGCAGCTCCTCCTGGGTGATGATCTCGATCTGGGAGCGGTCGAACCGCTCCAGGTAGGGCTGCAGCTGCATCCAGTACTTGGAGCGGTTCATGTAGGAGGAATCGGGGTTGGAGAGGACCTCGACCAGGTCGCCGGTCTCATAGCCGGCGCCGGTGGCGTGGACCCAGTGGGAGAGGATCCGCTTGATCGGGTCCCGCACCATGTAGAGCAGCCGCGCGTCGGGGCAGCTCTGCTTGATCCGCTCGGCGGCGCCCTCGAAGCGGGGCAGGTTCGTGTAGTGGGGCGATGACTCGCCGCGCACCTTGAAGCGATCGTCGAAGCGGCTCGCGTACCAGTCGAGGCCGAGGTCCCAGTTCAGCTCCTCGACGAAGAAGTTCAGCTCCTTCGGCTTCGACATCTGGATTTCCGGATGCAGGCCGAGGTAGTGATGGATGCTGGTCGTGCCGCACTTGAGGCCGCCGATGATGATGAGGTTCGGCAGCTGCGCGTGGCGTTTGCGGCGGCGCCGGAGGCGGCTCTTGCGGTCGGCCGTGTAGCGCTCGCGGGCACGCGCGCACATCGCCTCGTCGGCGGGGTCTGCGGCGAAATTGCGGGGCAGCGTGTGCGTGTCGGTGTCCGGCACGAGCGGGCTAGTGTAGCTGCGATGTCGTACGCGGACCTCGGATCCAACATCGACCACTTCTTCGAAGTCTCGGCGGAATTCTTCCGCCACCTCTCGGAGATCGAATGGACGCCCTTCGGGATCGCCCTGCTCTGCCTGCTGGGGATGCAGCTGGCGCGGGCCCGGGCCTGGCGCAACGTGCTGCGCGCCGCCTACCCGGCCCAGCCGATCCCCTTCCTGCCGCTCAGCGCCGCCTACCTCGCCGGCGCCGGCATCAACGCCGTGCTCCCGGCCCACGCCGGCGACGTCACCAAGGTCTTCCTGGTCAAACGCCAGGTGCCCGGCTCCTCCTATCCGGCCGTCACCTCCTCCTTCCTGGTCCAGACCGTCTTCGACACCACGGTCGGGGTGCTGGTCCTCTTCTACGCGATCAGCCAGGGCCTGTTGCCGCCGCTGCCGCGGATCCCCGACCTGCCGGCCTTCGAGATTTCCTTCTGGGCCGAGCATCCGAAGACGCTGGCGATCGTCGTCGGCGTCCTCGTGGTCGCGACCGCGATCGGCATCTACGTGCTCGCCCACCGGGTGCGCCGCTTCTGGGACCGGGTCAAACAGGGCGTGACGATCCTCCGCGAGCCGCGTCGCTACCTGCGCGAGGTTGCCGCCTGGCAGGGGCTCGGGTGGATCGCCCGCTTCGCCGCGTTCTGGTTCTTCCTCGAGGCCTTCGGGATCGGCGGCTCGGTCGGCAACGTGATGCTGGTGATGAGCGTGCAGGCGATCGCCAACATCGTCCCCTTCACCCCCGGCGGCGCCGGCGCCCAGCAGGCGCTGCTGGTGGCGACCCTGACCGGCCCCTCGCGCACGGCCGTCCTCTCCTTCTCGGTCGGGACCCAGATCGCGATGGCCGCCTGGTCGGTCGTGCTCGGCTTCGCCGCGATCCTGCTCGTCTTCCGGACTACGGACTGGCGCGGTTTGATCAAACAAGCGCAGGAGGAGGCGGACAGGGAAAAGGTCGCGACGACGTCAGCTTGACCAGCCGGGGTTGATGGCGCCGACCTTCCACTGCCAGGGCGGGCGCTCGGCGGCGGGGAACTCGTAGTGGTTGCGGCCGGGGAGGGTCTCGAGCGGGACCAGGGCCGGGTCGTCGGAGAGCAGCAGCTCGGTGCCGGCGGCGGCCTCGACGTCGGCCCTGGTGGCTCGGCGAGCGACTCGTTCCCAGCCGAGGCCGGGTCGGTAGAGCCAGTAGGAGATCTCGACCCAGCCGAGGTCGCGGCGGCGGTCGGCGATCGCGGTGAAGGCGGTGGTGCGGCGGCCCGAGGCGGTGAGGTGGGGCCCGGCGGCGACGGCGCAGCTCTGGCGGCGGCAGCGGCGGAAGTCGACCGGGACGAGCGGCGCGCCGGCGGGGCCGGGCAGGGCCAGCGGCGCTGGGGCGAGCGCCCGGACCAGGCGCGCCAGCGGCCAGCCGTAGGCGGGGACCAACGGGTGGTGGCGACAGGCGCCGGGCAGGCGCGGCGCGCAGCTCAGGCGCTTGCCGATCGCGCCGGCCAGGCCGCGGCCGGCGTCGATCTCCCCGCCGGCGGCGATCGCGGCGACGGCGGTGACCAGCAGCAGCGCCACCAGCGCCGCCAGCCCGGCCTGCTCGACGCTGGCCGAGCCGCGCTGCCGGTGTGTCTCGTCCCTCCCCGTCCGCATGCCCCGACGCTAGATCGCCGCGGCGCACGGATGGCGCGCACGGTGTCGAAACTTCGTGCCGGCAAGCGCACGTCTCTGCTTTCATGTCCGCCATGGAGGGCAGCCCCTTCAACCTCTTCGGCGATCCCGACGAGTTCCGCGCCCGTATGGAGGAGCTCTCGGAGCAGATGCAGTCCTCCCAGCGCGTCGCCTGGGCCGACAACGCGATCAAGCTGGCGGTGGAGATGACCGTCGCCTCGATCGGCCGGCTCGAGCTGACCGGCAACGCCGACGAGCAGGCGATGCAGGTCCGCGACGCGATCCGCGTCCTCTTCCCCGAGGCCGTGACCTTGGTGCGCGAGGCGCGCGAAGGCCTCAGTTAGAGCAGTTCCAGCCTCAGCTTGATCACGGCGCCGCGGCGAGCGAGGCCGCCCGCCAGCTCCACCGGCAGCGCGATCAGCGCCGCCGGGATCGCCAGGACCACGGTCGCCAGGGCGTCGATCCGCCGCTGCCAGCGCTCCCCCGCCGGCGTCGCCTCGGCTCGGCCGAGGGCGCCGAGGGCGACGTCGTGGCCGAAGGTGACGCTGTTGAGCATGGTCTGCCAGGTCGCCGCCAGGCTCGCGCCGGGTGCCCAGCGGGCGGACTTGACGACCTGGTCGCGGTGGGCGACCAGGCGCCGCACCGCCTCGACCGTGAACAGGTAGCGGCGGCCCGGTTCGAGGCCGGCCCAGCCGGCACCGCCCAGCGAGCAGGCGTAGCTGGAGCGGTTGGCAATCCGCGGGCCGCCGTCGGCGGCGAGGCGGTCGAGCTCGCGCAGGGCCTCCTCCGGTCCGTCGGAGCGTCCCGCGACCCCGAGCCCGCAGCTCTCGCAGCGGCTGACCGGCTCGCGCCGGCCCGCCCGTTCGGCCAGCCACCCGAACAGCGGCTCGCCGCAGGCGGGGCAGGGAGGGTTGTCTGGACCGGCTCCCGCCTCGAGTGGCACGACAGGGGTGCGCTGCGTCTGGCTCATCGGCGATAGCGTACGGACCTTGAGGGGGACCCGAGAGCAGATCCTGGAGTGGGAGTCGCGCTGGTCGCTGCGCGCCGGCCTGGCCGCGCTGGCCGGCGTCGTCGTCCTGATCCTCTCCGCCGTCGTCATCTCCAGCGTCAGCGGCACCGGCGACGCGGAGCTGCTGCGTTCGGCCAGCGAACACAGCTCCGACGTCACCCTCTCCTCCGTCCTCGAGGCGATCGGCTTCATCCTCCTCGTCGCGCCGCTCTATTTCCTCTTTCGGGCCGCCGTAGCCCGCAACCCGCAGATGCGCGCCCAACTGGTCGGGCTGGTGATCGCGGCGCCGCTCTTCTTCGCCGTCTCCGCGCTGCTCAACGCCAACGCCAGCAACGAGGCCGCCGACCAGTTCGTCGCCGGCGAAGCGAAGTCGACCCTGACCGCCAAGGAAGCGACCTCCGACTGCAAGTCCGAACTCAACGACCTCGGTGCGGAGGAGTTCGGCGAAGAATTCGACGCCGCCGGGAAAACGCCGCAGGCCGACTGCGTCGAGACCCAGCTCGCCAACGACGAAGCGACCAACGCCCTGACCGAATCCTCGACCCACGGCGCCGCCATCGGCTTCGGCCTCGGCGGCCGCATCGGCCTCGCGATCGCCCTCTTCTACACCTGCCTGAACGCGATGCGGGTCGGCCTCCTCAGCCGCTTCTGGGGCTCCCTGGGCATGGCCCTCGGCGTCGCCGCCCTGCTCCTCCTCGTCCAGTTCACCCTGATCTTCTTCCTCTACCTCGGCATCCTCCTCGTAGGCAGGCTCCCCAGCGGTAAATCACCAGCCTGGGATACCGGCGAAGCCGCCCCCTGGCCAACTCCCGGAGAGAAAGCCGCCGCCGAAATGGCCCCCTCGGATCCGGAAGCGATCGACGTCGACGCAACCGAGATCTCCGACGACGGCGCCGAGAAACGCAAGCGCAAGCAGCGCGACTAGCGCCGGCGCGGGTCAGTCCGAGTAGGGCTGAAGCGTCTTGTACTTTTTTGGCGCCTCCAACCTCGGACGGCCGAAGCCGTCGACAAAAAAGTTAAGCGAAAGCCCTACTCGGACTGACCCGCGCTGACCCGCTTGCCGTGGGTGCGGATCTCGCTGAGGATGCGCTCCAAGCGCGGCTCAGCGGAGGTGTCGACGTGGGTCATGGTGGCCGCGACTCCAGGGTGGACGGCTGCAATGCGGTCGTGCATGGCCTGGGCAACTGCCCTGTAGCTGGGGTGGCCCTCGCGGCCCGAGCGCAGCTCGATCAGGTGCATCGCCTCGCGGGCGTTGAGGTCGAGGGTGAAGCGGATTCGGTAGGCGAGGCTTAGGGCGTAGGGAGCAAGCTCGGCGTGGCCGGCGGCGGCGAGTCGCTCGTACTCGGTGCGGGAAATCTCGAGGCCGCGCTCGAACTCCCCGCCGGCGCCTGCTTCCTGCACCTCGTCGGGAACGCCGGCGCCGAGGTCGGGCCCGAGCCGCTGCCACTGGCAGGTGAGCATCCGGTGCCGTTGCAGGTCGCGGAAGGCGCCGTAGTCGGAGACGATCTCGAAGCGGTAGCGGAGCGCCTCGAAACCGCGCCCCGGCCGGTGGCGGCGGTTGGCCCGCTCGCCGACAAGGGCGGCGAGCAGGGCGGCCCGCTCGTCGCGGTCGAGCACGTCGATGCGGGCGAGGATCTCGGTCTCCGGCGCGGTCGAGGACTCGAACAGGCAGGCGGCGAGCAGGTCCTCTTCGGAGCCGTCGACGTGGACCAGCTCGACCGAGGGGGCGTCGTCGCCCTCGCCGCGGCGGTCGAGTCCCAGTCGCGCCACCCACTCCTCGGTCCGCTCGCGGCGCTGTTCCAGGTAGGAGATCCACTCGCCGCCGCGATCGGGCCGGTCGACCCGGGAGACGAAGCTCGGCATCACCCGCTGCAGCTCGGTCAGGATCATCCCGCCGTACTCGCGCGCCTCCGGCAGCGGCGAGGCCATCAGCCGCATCACCAGCTGCTCGTAGGCCTGGCCGGAGGCGTAGATGCCGACGTGGCTCAGGGTCGCCGCCGGCAGCAGGCCGCGCAGCAGGTCCAGCGCCTTGGCCCGGATCGAGCGCTGCCAGGGGCCCTCCGGTTCGCCCTCGCCGCGCGGCCAGCGCTTCGCCGCCCAGGCCTCGACCGCGGTCAGCGAGCGCGAGTAGATCGCGAACAGCTCGTCCATCGCGGCGGCGAACTCGGGGCCGAGCTGCTCGTCGCGGTAGAAGCGGTAGCCGCCGCCGGGCAGCGGCTGGTCGTAGGGGATGTAGCGGGTCGACTGCTCCAGGTAGGCGGCGAGGCGGCCGCGCTGCAGCACCTTGGTGAGCACGTTGGAGACCCACTCGCAGGCGATGTGGGCGCCGCCGACCTGGGCGATCGAGTCGTCCCCGTAGCCGAGGAAGACGCGCTCGTAGAGCTGCGCCGCCCGCGCCCCCTCCTCGTCGTCGAAGGGCCTGCCGCCGCTCGGGGCGTCGGCCGCGAACTCTTCGAGATAGAGCCGCCGGACCGTCCCGGAATACCGCGAATAGCGGGCAAAAAGCGCTCCCTTGACGGTCTCCGGCAGGTTGACGAGGGCGAAAACCGGCCGCTCGAGGTTGGTGAAATGGGGGGCGAGAAGGGCCCGCTCCTCGGGACTGAAGTCTTCGACCGGATAGCGCACCCGCGCATCGTAGTGACGAGGGGAGACGCGGCCGCCCGGCTGCATATCTTCTTGGTCATCGAACAAACGTCCAGATCCAAGGAGTTGACCGCGCCGCCAAGCGCGGCAGCCGCTCGGGCTAGGCGGTCGTGGCGCCGCCCGGGACGGCGGCCATCAGCTCGACCCGGTGGCCGCCCGGGGCGAGCGCCAGCGCCCTTGGCACGCCCCAGTGCTCGCGCCGGCGCTCGACCTCGAAGCCGTGCTCGCGCAGGCGCTCGATCGCCGCCTCGAAGTCCGGCGCGACCACCGCCAGGTGACCCCGCTCCGGCACAGACGGGTCCTCCTCGTGCATCAGGTGGACCTGGACTCCCTCGCGCTCGACCCAGGTGAAGCCCTCCGTCAGCGAGGGCGGTAGCTCGACCCGCTCGAACCCGAGCAGCCCGAAGAACTCGACCGCACGGGGGACGTCCGCAGGCGCGATCTCGATGCCGACGTGCTGGATCACCAGGGGGGCGAGATTAGGGGACCCCAGACCTTGGGGGTAGCAGATGGCGGTGATCGAGCGAAACATATTGTCTGCTAACTTGGAGGACGAGATGCAGCAGGGACGCGATAACTGGACCGACCCTCGGATCGACGACCTCGACGATCGAGTCAAGGACGTGGCAGGGCGCATGGATGCGGGTTTCGCCCGGATGGACGCGCGCATGGATGCGAGCCTCGCTCGGATGGATGCGGGTTTCGCCGAGATGAATGCGCGCATGGATGCGGGCTTCGCCCAGACGAATGCGCGCATGGATGCGGGATTCGGTCAAGTCAACGGACGCGTCGACGCATTTCAGCGCACGATGATGCAAATCGGCGGCGGCGTGATCACGGCACTGATCGCCCTCATCGCCACCCAGCTCTAGCCTCTAGATCAGCAGCGATCCGAGCGCGACGAGGACGACGATCGTCGTCGACCAGGCGACCGCCTCCGCGGTGATCTCCATGTCGAGCCCGTAGACGTGGGCGACGATCATCGAGTTGACCCCGGAGGGCATCGCCGCGATCAGGAGGTAGGCGGCGGGCAGGTCGACCAGCGGCGCTGCCAGCAGGATCAGCAGGCCGGGGGCGATCGCCAGCCGCGCCGCCACCGCCAGCACCACGGGCCGGGTCAGCTTCGGCGGCAGCGGCAGCTCGCCGTGTTCGGCGTTCTCGGCCAGGGTGGCGCCGACCGCGAAGAACCCGATCGGGAGGATCGCGATCACCAGCGCCTGCGAGAGGTCGACGAGGATGTCCGGGGCCAGCGCCTTCGGCGCCAGCAGGCCGGCGATCGCCGCGTAGAGCGGCGGGTTGCGGGTGAAGAAGGCGCGCACGCGCTGGCGCGGGGTCTCGCCCGCCCGCGTGCCGAACGCCGCCCCGACCGCGAAGGCCCCGAGCAGCAGCGACGGAGCGCAGACGAGGACGTCGAAGAGCACCGCGGTGGAGAGCTCGTCGCGGCCGAGCAGGGCCACGGTAAGCGGGTAGCCGAGGTAGGCGCTGTTGATCGCCAGCACCGCACAGACGACCGAGCCGACCTGGGGACGGCCGAGGCCGAGGCCACGGCTGGCGACGAGCCCGGCGAGGAGTGCCGTCAGGCCGACCGAGACGAGGCCGAGCAGGATCCCCAGAGCGTGGTCGACGTCGAGGCTCGAGGCCGCGAGGTTGAAGAAGACGACCGGCGGGATCAGGACGTACAGGACCAGGGTCAGCGCCCGCCGCGTCCCGAACGCGACCGCCGCCGGCCGCCTGCGCTCGGCCCAGATCCCGGCCGCGACCGAGACCGCGATCACCGCGGTGGTGAGGAGGACGCCCATCTTGGCGCGAGCCTAGTGGGGCCTAGAAGAGCGAAGCGCCGGCGTGGGCGGCGAACTCGACCAGCGGCTGCGGGATGACCCCGAAGAAGACCGTCGCCGCCGCGGCCAGCAGGGCCGGCACGACGAGGTTGAGGCGGCGGCCGGCGCCGGGGTCGGCCGGGTCGGCCTCGGGCGCGGCGCCGGCGATCGCCGGGGTGCCGCCGGGGGCCGTCTCGCTGCTCGGGTGCATCCACATCGCCGCCACCACCGGCAGGTAGTAGGCGAGCGAGATCATCGTCCCGATCGCGATGAAGACGGCGAGCCAGGTGTAGTCGCCTTCGACCAGGGCCTCGATCAGGTAGAGCTTGCCGATGAAGCCCGCGGTCGCCGGCAGCCCGGCCAGGGCCAGCATCGAGATCGTCAGCGGCCAGGCCAGGAGCGGCCGCTCGGCGCCGAGTCCGCGCACCGCGCGCATGCTGTCGCCGAACGGGGTCTCGCGCTCGCGGGCGACGATCACCGCGAAGGCGGCGAGGTTCATGAAGGCGTAGCAGGCGAGGTAGAAGACCAGCGAGCTGGCGCCGGACTCCGAGGCGACGACGACCCCGCCCAGCATGTAGCCGGCCTGGGCGATGCCGGAGTAGCCGAGCATCCGCTTCAGCGAGTCCTGGCCGAGCGCGCCGACGTTGCCGACGACGATCGAGATCGCGGCCAGCACCGCCAGCGCCGGCTGCCACTCGTCCACCTGGGGGCCGAGGGCGACGTCGAAGAAGCGCAGGAAGACGGCGAAGGCCGCGGCCTTGGTCGCCACCGCCATGAAGCCGGTGATCGGGGTCGGCGCCCCCTGGTAGACGTCGGGCGTCCACTGGTGGAAGGGGGCGATCGAGGTCTTGAAGGCGAGCCCGACCGCCGCCATCGCGATCCCGATCAGGATCAGCGGGTCGCCCAGCGTCCCGTCCTCGGCGATGCCCTTGGCGATCCCCTCGAACCCGGTCGAGCCGGTGCCGCCGTAGAGGAAGGCCATGCCGTAGAGCAGCGTCGCCGAGCCGAGCGAGCCGACGATCAGGTACTTCAGCCCCGACTCCAGCGAGCCCTCGCGGCGCAGGTTGGTGGCGCAGAGGATGTAGAGCGGGATCGAGAGGGTCTCGATCGCGATGAAGAAGGTGACCAGGTTCTGCGCCTGGGCCAGCAGCACCATGCCCAGCACCGAGCCGATCAGGAGCGCGTGGTACTCGCCGGGGCCGGCTTCCTCGACGGCGCTGTCGCGGAGCGAGATCAGCACGCAGAAGGCGGCGGTGAGGATCGCGATCAGCGAGATCGAGATCGCCAGGTCGTCGAGCCGCAGGGCGCCGGTGATCAGATCCTTCGACTCGCCCCACTGCCAGATCAGCAGCCCGGCGGCCACCGCCAGGGTGACCAGCGTCAGCCCCGGCGCGCTCCGCTTCAGCGGCTTGAAGACACCGCTGAGGAGGACGACGCAGAGGCCGGCCGTGAGGGCGATGATCGGCGAGATGCCGGCGTAGTCGATCTGTGGCTCGTGGAAGTTCATTTGCTCACCAGCTTCGCTTCGGGGGCGTCGCCGCCGGTGACGCCGGCGACGGTCTGCTGCACGGTCGGGGCGGTGCGGTGGAGGATCAGCTGCGGGTAGAGGGCGAGGGCGAGGATGCAGAGGACCAGCGGCGCCAGCACGATTCCGTCGCGGAAGCTGATCTCGCGTGAGGCGATCCCGTCCGGCTTACGGTTGTGCATCGTCGCCTGGTACATGCGCAGCGCGTAGTAGGCCGACAGCGCGACCCCGGCGATGGCGATGAAGGCGAAGACGATCTTCTCCTGGAAGAGGCCGTTGAGGATGTAGAACTCGCCGACGAAGTTGGCCGAGCCCGGCATCGCCAGGGTCGCCAGGGCGACGATCAGGAAGAGCACCGCCAGCACCGGCGCCCGCAGCGCCATCCCACCCATCTCGCGGATGTCCTCGGTCCCGGTCCGCTCGACCAGGATCGCGACGATGACGAACAGCGGGGCGACGACGAGCCCGTGGTTGACCATCTGCAGGATCGCCCCGTCGGAGCCGTCGGCCCGCAGGGCGAAGATCCCGGCGGTGATGAAGCCGAGCTGCGCCACCGAGGAGTAGCCGGCGATCAGCCGCAGGTTGGTCTGGGTGAAGGCCATCACCGAGCCGTAGAGGATCGAGGCCAGGGCGATGACCAGGATCACCTCCTGGAATTCGACCGTGGCGTCGGGGAAGAGCGGCAGGACGACCCGCAGGAAGCCGTAGGCGCCGACCTTGGCGAGGACCCCGGAGAAGACCGCCAGCGCCGGCAGCGGTGCCGCCCGGTAGGCGTCCGGCATCCAGCCGTGCAGGAGGAAGGCCGGCATCTTGACCAGGAAGGCGGCGGCGAAGAACCAGAAGATCCAGCGCTGGCTGCCGCTGCCGATCCCCTGCTGCGCCAGCTCGGCGATCGAGAAGGTGAGGTGGCCGCCGTCGGCGGAGATGATCGCCGTCGCGACCGCCGCCACCAGCATCAGCAGCGAGCCGATCAGGGTGTAGACGATCATCTTCAGCGTCGCCGCCGGCGCCGTCATCCCACCCTCGTCGGTGCGGTCGTGGCCCCAGGCGCCGAAGAGGAAGTAGAACGGGACCAGCATCAGGTCGAAGAAGAGGACGAAGAGCAGCAGGTCCTGGGCGAGGAACGAGCCCAGGGTCGCGGTCTCGGCGACCAGCATCAGGAAGAAGAAGAGCTGCGGGCGCTCCTGCTCGCGGAAGGCGGCAAAGGCGAGGCCGCCGACCCAGAGCACGGTCGTCAGCGCCACCAGGAAGAGGTTGAGGCCGTCGATGCCGAGGCTGTAGTCGACGCCGAGGCCGGCGATCCAGGTGACGTCGACGGTCTCCTGCAGGCCCGAGTTGCCGCTGTCGAAGCCGGCGATCATGGCGATCGCGATCCCGAGGGTGACGATCGCGCCCAGCGTCGCCCACCAGCCGGTCGCCCGCTTCGGCAGGAAGAGGCCGACGATGCCGAAGGCGAGGGGGGTCCAGAGCAGTGAGTTGATCATGAGCTGGCGATCAGGAAGTAGAGGGCGAGCCCGGCGAAGCCGGCGATCAGGAGCAGGGCGTAGCTGCGGACGAAGCCGCTCTGGACGACGCGGACGACGGCGCCGGCGCCGCGCACGGTCTCGCCGGTGCCGGTGACCAGGCCGTCGACGACGACGCGCTCGAAGACGCGGTTGGCGAAGCGGCCGACCGCCAGCGCCGGGCGGACCACGAGGACGTCGATCAGCTCGTCGAAGTACCACTTGTTGAAGAGGAAGGTGTGGAGGGGGCCGAAGCGGCGGATCAGCGCCGCCGGGGTCTCCGGCCGCACCACGTAGAGCCAGTAGGCGATGCCGATCCCGGCGATCGCGATTGCGCCGCCGATCGCCAGGCCGAACCAGGAGGCGCCGACCGAGGGCACGATCGCGGCCAGCGGCGAATCCTCGAAGGTCGGCTCCAGGAAGTGGGTTATGACCTCGTCGACCCCCGGCACCTGGACCAGGCCGCCGAACAGGGCGAGGAAGGCGAGCACGCCCATCGCGGCCTTCATCGACCAGGTCTGCTCGGCGATGTGGTGCTCGGAGCCGGGGAAGCCGACGTCGGTGTCCTCCTCCTCGCCGCTCGCCGGGTTGAACGGGTGGGCGTGGTGGACGTGGCCGGTATCGATCAGCTCCCGCGCCTCCGCGCACGGCTTGCCGGGGAGAACGCGAAAGATCAGCCGGAAGGTGTAGATCGCGGTCAGGAGCGCGCCGAAGTAGCCGAGCACGGTAAAGATCAGGTACATGCCGCCGCGCTCGGTCGCGTAGGCGAGGATCTCGTCCTTGGAGAAGAATCCGGAGGTGCCGGGGAAGGCGGCGAGCGCGAGGGCGCCGCAGAGCATCGCCCCGGAGGTGAAGCGCATCGCCTTGCCGAAGCCGCTCATCTTGTCGATGTTCTGCTCGTTGGCCATCGCGGCGATGATCGAGCCGGCGGCCATGAACAGCAGCGCCTTGAAGAAGGCGTGGGTCATCAGGTGGAAGAGGCCGGCGCTGTAGGCGCCGATCGAGACGCCCATGATCATGTAGCCGATCTGGCTCATCGTCGAGTAGGCGATCGCGCGCTTGAGGTCGGTCATTACCAGGGCGATCGTGCCGGCGACCAGGAGCGTCGCCAGGCCGACGAAGGCGGCGACGTCGGCGGCGGTCGGGGCGAGCTCGAAGAGCACGTGGGTGCGGGCGATCAGGTAGACGCCGGCGGTGACCATCGTCGCCGCGTGGATCAGCGAGGAGACCGGGGTCGGTCCCTCCATCGCATCCGGCAGCCAGGTGTGGAGCGGCAGCTGCGCCGACTTGGCGAAGGCGCCGACCAGCAGCAGCAGGCAGATCGCGGTCACGGTCCATTCGTTGGTCTGGAAGACCTCCGGCGCTCGCTCGAACACGGTGCCGTAGTCGAAGCTGCCGACCTCGCGGAAGATCAGGAAGGCGGCGAGCACGAGTCCTATATCCCCGACGACGTTGATCACGAAGGCCTTCATCCCAGCCCTGGTCGCGGTCGTGCGCCGGTACCAGAAGCTGATCAGCGCGTAGGAGGCGAAGCCGACGAAGGCCCAGCCGACGATCAGCAGCACGAAGTTGCCGGCGAGGACGAGGACCAGCATCGAGAAGACGAAGAAGTTGAGGTAGCTGAAGAAGCGGTGGTAGCCCTCGTCGGACTGCATGTAGCCGTAGGAGTAGAGGTGGATCAGGGTGGACACCCCGGTCACGACCAGGACCATGAACAGCGAGAGCGGGTCGACGTAGATCCCCAGCTGGATGTCGAGGCCGCCGGCGCTGGCGTAGGTCCACAGCGAGGAGGCGTGGTGCTGCGCCTCGGCCGGGTCGTCGAGCAGGTTGAGCAGGGCGGCGATGCCGCAGAGGAAGGCGAACCCGATCGAGGCGGTGCCGATCGCGCCGGCCAGCTTCCGCGGCAGCACCTTGAAGCCGAGGGCGATCGTGATCGACCCCAGCAGTGGCGCCAGCAGGACAAGCCAGGCCCAGGCGGTGGCGCTCATCCGCGCAGCTCCCTGAGGTCGTCGACGTCGAGCGGCAGCTTGCGGCGGAAGATGGCGACGATCAGCCCGAGGCCGACGACGACCTCGCAGGCCGCGACCACCATCACCACGATCGCGAACACCTGACCCTCCTGGTTGCCGACCATGCGGCTGAAGGCGACCAGCGCCAGGTTGCCGGCGTTCAGCATCAGCTCCAGGCAGAGCAGGATCACCAGCGGGCTGCGCCTGATCAGGATGCCCGCCGCGCCGGTTGCGAACAGGAGCGAAGAGAGGACGATGTACCACTCGATGTTCACGCGGTCTCCCTTTTGCGGCCGGCGAGGACGATCGCGCCTACCGCCGCCAAGAGCAGCAGGATGGAGGAGGCCTCGAAAGGCAGCAGGAACCTCTCCAGCAGGAGGCGGCCGATCGCTGCCGGGTCTCCGAAGCCGGGGCTGACCTCGGGACCCTTGGTCCCAAGTGCCAATAGGGCGGAGGAGAGGACGGCGACGGAGAGCTCGACGAAGAGGGCGATCGCCAGCAGGGGGGCCAGGAAGCGCTGGCCCGGGATCGGCTCCCAGGCCGACTCGCCGCCGCCGCCGACGTAGGCGACGACGAAGACGTAGAGGACCATCACCGCGCCGGCGTAGACGACCACCTGGGCGGCGGCGACGAAGGCCGAGGTGAGCAGCAGGAAGAGCGCCGCCAGCGAGAACAGGTGGACGATCAGCGCCAGCACGCTGAAGAAGGGGTTGCGCAGGGCGACGACGGCGATCGCGCCGCCGAGCGCTCCGATCGCGGAGAGGAAGAACAGCACCGCTTCCATCGCTATTCGTCCTCGCTTTTCAGCGGGGTCCGCTCGATCGGCTCGGCCAGCAGCATCTCCTTGGTGAAGATCAGGTCGGTGCGGTCGTAGTCGGCCATCTCGTAGTCGTGGCCCATCGTGATCGCGTCGAAGGGACAGGCGATCTCGCAGTAGCCGCAGAAGATGCAGCGCGAGAGGTTGATCTCGTAGACGGCGGCGTAGCGCTCGCCGGCGGAGACGCGGTCCCCGGGGATGTTCTCGGCGGCGACGACGCGGATGCAGTCGGCCGGGCAGGCGGCGGCGCAGAGCGAGCAGCCGACGCATTTCTCCAGGCCGGTGTCCTCGAACTTGTGCAGTTTGTGGCGGCCGCGGAAGCGCGGGTAGACCGGGGTCTTCTCCTCCGGGTACTGGATCGTGATCGGGCCCTCGATCAGACGCGCCATCGTCGTCTTCAGGCCGCGCAGGGTCTCGCCGAAGGCGCGGTAGGCACCGCCGACGCCGCCCGGCTCGGGGCCGCGCTGGACCTCGACCACATCGATCGAGTCCAGGTAGGAGGCGGCTTTCGGGTCGAAGCTCACGTCACCACCACCAGGACCGCGGTGACCAACACGTTCAGGGTCGCCAGCGGCAGCAGCACTTTCCAGCCGAGGCTCATCAGCTGGTCGTAGCGCAGCCGCGGCAGCGTCGCCCGCACCCAGATGAAGACGAGCACGAGGCCGATCATCTTCGCCAGCATCCAGATCGGGTCGAGGAAGCTCGGGCCGGGGCCCATCCAGCCGCCGAGGAAGATCGCCGCGGCGATCCCGGAGACGACCAGGATCTCCATGTATTCGACCAGCAGGAAGGAGCCGAAGCGCATGCCGCCGTACTCGGTCATGAAGCCCTGCACGAGTTCGGCGTCGGCCTCGGGCATGTCGAAGGGGGTGCGGTTGGTCTCGGCGAAGCCGGCCAGCATGAAGATCAGGAAGCCGACGAGCTGGGGGACGATGTACCAGACCTCGCCCTGGGCGTGGACGATGTCGACCAGCGAGAGCGAGCCGGCCATCATGATCGCGCCGAGCAGGGCCAGGCCCATCGAGACCTCGTAGGAGATCAGCTGCGCGGCCGAGCGCATCGCGCCGAGCAGGCTGTATTTGGAGCCCGAGGACCAGCCGCCCAGCAGCAGGCCGTAGAAGGCGATCGAGCCGACGGCGAAGAAGTAGAGGATCCCGATCGGGACGTCGATCCCGTAGAGGCCGACGCCGTCCTGGACGTCGCCCCAGGGGATGATCGCCAGGGCCAGCACGCCGGAGACGACCGGCAGCAGCGGGCCGAGGATGAACAGGGTCGAGATCGCGTTCGCCGGCCGGAACGACTCCTTGGAGATCAGCTTGCCGACGTCGGCAAGCGGCTGCAGCAGGCCGAAGGGGCCGACCCGGTTGGGCCCGTAGCGGTGCTGGAAGCGGCCGATCAGTTTGCGCTCGACCACGGTGAGGATCGGCAGGATGGCGAAGATCACGGCGAAGATGACGATCGACTTGACGATCATGATCCAGGTGGCTTCGGCGAAGCCGGTCTCGGCGAGCGGCAGCATCAGGCCTGGACCTCGCTCAGCTTCTGGATCTCGACACGGACAGGGCCGCCGTTAAGCAGCGCGTTGGCGTTGCCACTTTCGAGGCCCTCGGCCAGGAAGCAGGTGCCCTCGGTGACTCGTTCCCTGATCTGCACCTGGGCGTCGACGCTGCTGCCGTTCTGGCTCACCCGCACCCTGTCGCCGCTTCGCAGCTCCATCCGCTCCGCGTCCGCCAGCGACATCTCAAGTCGCTGCCGGGGCTGCAGGAACTTCAACGGCGGGTTCAACTCCGTAATCGGCCCCGCCCATAGGTCGCGGTACGTGCCCAGTGCCAGCTTCGAGCTGCTGGCCTCCGAGTTGGGGAGGGCGCTCGGGTCCGGCTCTGAGGACACTCTGCGCGAAGCGCCGTCCTCGCCCGCGGAAGCCGTAGCCGATCCTCGCTGAGTCGCGTCCGCAGAGTCGGACCCGAGCGCCCCACCACCATCTGGGACCGCCGACGCAGCGTCGGTGTCCTGCCAGCGAACCCCGCGGCCGCCGATGTCTGACTCGTCGATGCTGGCGTAGAAGGGGACGGCGTCCTTCAGGGCGGCGAAGGCGGAAGGTTGGGAGTCGATCCCGGTGTCGAGGCCGAGGTTCGAGGCGAGCTCGGAGAGGACGCTGATGTTCGGGCGGATGTCGCCGGGACGAGATGCGGAAGGGCGGACCCGTTGCAGACGGCCGTCCGGGTGCGTCACGGTGCCGTCTTTCTCCACGTGCGTCTCCAATGGGAAGACGACGTTGGCCTTGGCCGTGGTCGCGTTCTCGTGCATGGAGAAGACGACAAGGTGGTCGCAGGCGGTGAGGGCTGACTCCCATGCGGGGGTGTCGGGGAAGTCCCGAAGCGGGTCAACACCGAAGAGGATGAGGCTGGTCAGCTCTCCCGACTCCAGGGCGGTGCGGATCTGCTCGGTGGACATGCCCTCGGCGGTCTCGGCGAGGCCGGGGCCGGCGTCGGGGAGGCAGCCGGCCTCGCGCAGGCCGCGGGCGTTGGTGGTGTCGGGGATTTCGAGCAGGCCGGAGCCGTCCGTGTCGGCGAGGCCGAGGGCGGTGGCGAGGTCGAGGAGGGACTCGGCGGCGCCGGGGTCGCGGGCGATTCGCTCGCCCCAGAGGACGACGACCTTCTCCGTGTCGCGCAGCGTCTCCGCCATCGGGGTGCCGACGTTCTCCGCTCCGCCGAGGGCGGCGGTGAGCTCGGCGGTGAAGTGGGCGCCCTGGCCGGGGGCGAAGCGGGCGATCGCCTCGGCGCCGCCGTCGAGCGCGGTCGGGCGCTCGGTCGCAACGAGGAGGCGGGCGCCGTTGCGGCGGATCGCCTTGCGCACCCGCAGGTCGAGGATCGGCGAGCTGTGCAGGGGGTCGGTGCCGAGCACCAGGATCGTGTCGGCGTCGTCGATGTCGCGGACCCTGGCCGAGACCTGCGGCTGCGCCAGCCGCACCAGCGCCGGGCGCCGCGGGCCGCGCGCGGGGCGCGAGTCGACGTGGGCCGAGCCGAGCGCGTCGCGGACGATCCGCCCGACCAGGAAGCCCTCCTCGTTGGAGGCGTCGCCGACGATCGCCGCGACCTTGCCGCCGGCCGCCGCCAGCCCCTCAGCCGCCGCCTCGATCGCCTGCTCCCAGCCGACCGCGGCGCCGCCCTTGAGGCGCGGGCCGCCGACCCGCTCGGCGGCCTCGAACATCTCGAAGCCGTAGCGGCCGCGGTCGCAGAGCCAGCCGTCGTCGACCTCGGCGTTGTCGCGGGCCAGCACCCGTTTCACCTTCTCGTCGCGGACCGTGAAGCTGACGTTGCACTGGCTCGGGCAGAGCGTGCAGACCGAGCCGGCCTGCTCGATGTCCCAGGGCCGGGCGCGGAAGCGGTAGGTGTAGTTGGTCAGCGCCCCGACCGGGCAGATGTCGGTGATGTTGCCGTGGAAGGGGGCGACGTAGGGGCGGTCGTCGAAGGTGCCGACGAAGGTGCGGTCGCCGCGCTCCAGCAGCTGCAGCTGCGCGTCCTCGGCGATCTCCTGGCTGAAGCGGACGCAGCGGTAGCAGAGGATGCAGCGCTCGCGGTCGATCGCGACCAGCGGCGAGAGTTCGACCGGCTTGGGGAAGTGGCGCTTTTCGTCGATCACCCGGCTTTTCCCGGGGCCCCAGCCCTGGGTGATGTCCTGCAGCGGGCACTCGCCGCCCTTGTCGCAGACGGGGCAGTCGAGCGGGTGGTTGACGAGCAGGAACTCGACCACCGCGCTCTGCGCCTCTTTGACCTGCTCGGTGCGGGTGTGGACGACCATCCCGTCGCGGACCGGGGTCGAGCAGGAGGTCTGCAATTTCGGGATCCCCTCGATCTCGACCAGGCACATGCGGCAGGCGCCGACCGGCTCGCCGAGTTTCGGTTCGTAACAGAAGACCGGGATCTCGACGTCGCCCTTGCGGGCGGCGTCGTGCAGCATCTCGCCCTCGAGCGCGGCGATCTCGCGACCGTCGACGGTGATCGTCACCTCGCGGCTCATACCGAGATCCCCACGGTCTCGATCTCGCCCTGGACGGCGGCGAAGGGGTCGCCGGCGTCGGCGATCGTCTGCTCGAACTCGGCCCGGAACTTGTTCACCATCGCCGAGACCGGCATCGCCATCGAGTCGCCGAGCACGCAGAGGCAGTGGCCCATGATGTTCTGCTGGACCGAGCTGATGATGTCGAGGTCCATCGGCGTCGCCTCGCCGCGCACCACCCGCTCCAGCATCTTCACGGTCCAGTTGGTGCCCTCGCGGCAGGGGGTGCACTTGCCGCAGGACTCGTGGTGGTAGAAGCGCGCCGTCCGCAGCGCCATGTGCGGGATCGAGACGCGGTCGTCGGCGACGATGATCGAGCCGGAGCCGAGCATCGAGCCCGCCTCCGCCATCGCCTCGAAGCTGTAGGGGAGGTCGAGCTCGGCCGGGGTGAGGACCGGGGAGGAGGAGCCGCCGGGGTAGAACGCCTTGACCTCGTGGCCCTGCTCGGGGCCGCCGGCGAGGCCGAAGATCAGCTCCCGCAGCGGCATCCCCAGCTCGACCTCGTAGTTGCCGGGGCGGCGCACGCCGCCCGAGATCGAGACCACCTTGGTCCCCGGCGACTGCTCGGTGCCGAAGCCCTTGAACCACTCGGCGCCGTGGGCGACGATCCGCGGCACGTTGGAGAGGGTCTCGACGTTGTTGATCAGCGTCGGCCCGCCGTAGAGGCCCTGCACCGCCGGGAACGGCGGCTTCAGGCGCGGGTTGCCGCGCTTGCCTTCGAGCGCGTCCAGCAGCGCCGTCTCCTCGCCGCAGATGTAGGCGCCGGCGCCGCGGTGGACGACCAGCTCGAGGTCGCGGTGGCTGCCGAGGATGTTGGTCCCCAGGTAGCCGGCCGCGTAGGCCTCGGCGACGGCGGCATCGAGGATGTCGGCCTGCTCGGCGTACTCGCCGCGGATGAAGACGAAGGCGTGGCCGGCGTCGGCGGCGAGGGCGGCGATCGCGATCCCCTCGATCAGCTGGTGCGGGTTGCGCTGCATCAGCTCGCGGTCCTTGAAGGCGCCCGGCTCGGACTCGTCCGCGTTGCAACAGAGGTACTTGGCCATCTCGCCGCGCGGCAGGAAGGAGGCCTTTTTGCCCATCGAGAAGCCGGCGCCGCCACGGCCGCGCAGACCGGAGTCTTCGAGCTCGGAGAGGATCTCGTCCGCCTCCATCTCCCGGTAGGCCTTCTCAAGCGTCGCGTAGCCGCCGT
>Ga0157292_10000018_pt1 | contig 66005 bp, 65 predicted proteins | sample NitcycUS179409R1_FD_108401 | JGI IMG/M metagenome (GOLD analysis project Ga0157292, IMG submission 108401) | Soil microbial communities from Arlington Agricultural Research Station in Wisconsin, USA - Nitrogen cycling UWRJ-S179-409R-1 | ecosystem: Environmental > Terrestrial > Soil >... | reverse complement strand
GCCGTTGACGTCGGGCCGGGCGCCCTTCGCCGCGACATCCGGGTTGGTGCCGTAGAGCGCCGTCTCGGTGAGGAAGAAGAGGTTGCCCGGCTGTTTCAGCTTCTCGCCGTCCGGCGTGGTCAGGGTGAAGGAGACCGCGTCTTCGGGAGTCGAGGCGTCCGAGCCGGCGTCGATGTCGACGTCGTAGTGGGCGAGGCGCGGCACACCGGCGACGATGCCCTCCATCTCCTCGTAAGCCGGGTTGGCGACGACGAAGATGTCCTTCGATTCGCCGAGGATCCGCTCCACCTCGTCCCCGTGCTCCTTCAGCAGCCGGTCGTAGTCGAAGCCGGCTGACTTGGCGAGCTCGTAGTACTCGTCGGCGCTGGCCTGCAGCAGGTCGACCTGCTCGACCAGCTGGGCCGAGTGGTTGGTGAGGTAGGTCTTGACCGGCGCCAGTTCGGCGGTTGCCGCCTCGGCGCTGGCGGTCTCCTCCTCGTCGCCCCCGCCGCAGCCCGCCAGCAGCCCGGCGCCGAGCGCCAGGGCGATCGCGGGGACGGCGAGTCTGGTGTTGCGTCTCATCGAGTCAGGAGCCTCCTGGGTTAGGGGAGCCTACTTAGGGCTCCCTAAAGACCTTGGATTCGGGAACCCTAACGGAATCCGAGCTACAAGGTCGGGATTAGCGACCGAGCCTGCTCGGCAAGCCGTTCCGGGCCTCGGCCCTCCACTCGTGAGAACTCGGAGGCGCGGATTTCCTCCACCCGTCTAATTACAGCCTGCGAAGCCGAATCTACGGTGGCCACTGGAATCGCCAAACCCGCGACCGCCGTGGCCAGGGGCCTGGTGGGCAAGGAGGAAGTCAATGAAAAAGAGGCTCTTGATCGCAGGCCCGGTGGCCGCGCTCGCCTCGCTCGTTCTGCCGGGGGTCGCCTTCGGCGCGGAAGAAGCGCCGGCCATCCTCGAAACTCCCGAGGCCAGCATCAACGCCATGTGGGTGATCGTCGCCGCCGTCCTGGTGATGTTCATGCAGGCGGGCTTCCTGCTCCTCGAGGTCGGGTTCTCGCGGGCCAAGAACGCGGGCGCGGGCGTGGCCAAGGTGCTCGTCAACTTCTCGATCGCCTCGCTCTGTTACTGGGCGGTCGGCTTCGCGCTCGCCTTCGGCGGGCTGGGTGAGATAGCCGGGACCCACGGCTTCTTCCTCGACGTCGGCTCCTCGGTCGAAGAGGCCGGCAAGAGCATCCCCTTCGTCGAAACGTATTCGATCAGCCCGGCCGCGTTCATGTTCTTCCAGTTCGTGTTCTGCGCCGTCTCGCTGGCGATCGTCTGGGGGGCAACGCTGGAGCGGATCAAGTTCGGCGCGTACATCATCTACGCCGTCATCTTCAGCTCCGTGCTGTACCCGATCCTCAGTCACTGGATCTTCGGCGGCGGCTGGCTGCAGGTCAACGTCGGCATGCAGGACTTCGCCGGCTCGACGGTGGTCCACCTGATCGGCGCGACCGGCGCCTTCGCGGCGCTGCTGCTGCTCGGCCCGCGGATCGGCAAGTACACGAAAGACGGCAAGCCGCGGGCGATCCCCGGGCACTCGATGCCCCTGGTCGGCCTCGGCGTGCTGATCCTCTGGCTCGGCTGGTTCGGCTTCAACCCCGGTTCCACCCTGGGGGCGGTTGGGGGGCGCTTCGCCGAAGTCGTCGTCGTCACCAACCTGGCCGCCGCGGCCGGCGTGATCGGCGCGGTGACGATGATGTGGCTGCTGACCAAGACGATCGACATCGGCATGGCCGGCAACGGCGCGATCGCCGGTCTCGTCGCGATCACCGCACCGTCCGGCTACGTCGAGTACTGGGCGGCGCCGATCATCGGCGTGATCGCCGGCGTCATCGTCGTCCTCGGGGTGATCGCGATCGAGAAGATCATCGACGACCCCGTCGGCGCGACCTCCGCCCACGGCCTGGCCGGGATCTGGGGGACCATCTCCTGCGGGATCTTCACCTCGCCACGGCTGGCGGCATTCAACGAAGTCGGCGACCCGGGCCTCTGGTACAGCGGTTCGCTGCACCAGCTCGGCGCCCAGGCACTGGGTGTCGGCGTCGCCTTCGCCTGCGTGTTCGTGGTCTCCTACGTCATCTTCTTCCTGATCAAGAAGACGATCGGGCTGCGCGTCAGCGCCGAGGAGGAGGACGCCGGCCTCGACATCTCCGAGCACGGGATGTATGGGTACCCGGAGCAGTTCATCCCACAGCCGGAGTACTCGACGGGGCTGCCATTTGGCACCCCGGCACCAACTCCGGCGGCGCCACCAGTGGCACCTGCCGTAAGTCCAATGACCACGACCGAGTCCTAGGAGGGCTGGACGCATGAAGAAGATAGAGGCGTTCATCCGCCACGAGGCGTTCGAGCCGATTCGGGCCGAGCTGCTCGACAAGGGGTTCCCATCCCTGTCGATCGTCGAGGCCAAGGGCTCGGGTCGCCAGAAAGGCATCGTCGAGCGCTACCGCGGCTCGACCCTCACCGTCAACGTCCGGCCGAAGATCAAGCTGGAGGTCGTCGTCGAGGACAAAGACAAACCGATCGTCGTCGAGACGATCCTCAAACACGCCCGCACGGGCGAGGTCGGCGACGGCAAGATCTTCGTGCTGCCGGTCGAGGAGGCGATTCGCATCCGCACCGGCGAGGGGGGCATCGACGTCCTCCAGCTGCACGAGGAGTCGGAGATCCCGACGTAGGCCATGCCCAAGTGATGGTTTTCCGGGGAGGAGGGGTATCCGATCCCCTCCTCCCCAGGGGTTAGCCTCGCTCGGGCATGGCGGACGAGCGGATATCCCTGAGCGAGGCAGCGCGGCGCTCCGGTGTTCCCTCCAGCACGCTCAAACGCTGGGCGGAGGAGAAGATCGTGCCGGTGCGGCGCGGGCGCTGGACCGCGACGGCCGCCGCCCAGGCGCGGGTGGTGGCGCGGATGCGGGAGCGGGGGTACTCGCTCGAGGACCTGAGGGACGCCGGCCGCGAGGGCCGGCTCGCCTTCGGCTTCGCCGAGGAGCTGTTCACCGACGAGGACGCGCGGCTGAGCGTCGCCGAGGTCGCCGCCGACACCGGCATGGAGCCGGAGCTGGTCGAGCGTATCCTCACCATCCTCGGCACCCCGAAAGGCCGCGAGCGCAGCCTCAGCCCCGAGGACGCGGCGGCGATGCGCCACTGCGCCCGGGTGCTGGCGGCGGGCTTTCCGCTGGTCGCCTTCCTGCAGCTGGCGCGGGTCTACGCGCAGTCGATGCGGCGGATCGCCGACGCCGAGGTGCGGCTCTTCCACCTCTACGTGCACGAACCGCTGATCCGCGACGCGGTGCCGGAGCTGGAGATGGCGGAGGAGATGGGCGACCTCGCCGCCGACATCCTGCCGCTGGCGGCGCCGCTGACCGAGTATCTGCACACCCGCTACCTGCGCTACTTCCTCGAGCAGGACGTGGTCGGCCACATGGAGGCCGACCAGGGTCTCGACACCGCCGAACTCGAGCTCGGCCACGTCACCGTCACCCTCTGCTTCATCGACCTCACCGGGTTCACCCGCTACACCGAGGAAGAGGGCGACATCGAGGCCCTGGACGCGGTCGAGAACTTCATCGCCACGGTCGAGTCGACCCTGCCGCGCGAGGCGACGATCGTGAAGACGATCGGCGACGAGGTGATGGTCGTATCGCCGGACGCCGCCGCGCTGACCCAGTGGGCGGTCGGCTTCATCGCCGGCTTCACGCGGCGGCCGCAGCCGCGGGTCGGGATCCACTGCGGCGAGGCCGTGTACCGCGACGGCGATTACTTCGGCAGCCAGGTCAACCTCGCCCACCGGGTCGTCAACCGCGCCCTGGCCGGCGAGGTGCTGGTCACCGACCGCGTCGCCGCGGCGATCGCCGAGCGCGAAGCGCTCGACCTGGAGCCGATCGGCAGCGTCTCGCTCAAGGGCTTCCCGGTCCCGACCGAGCTCTTCCTCGTCCGCGCCGCCGCCTGAGCGCCGCCGCGGGGCGATCAACCGCTCCTAGACTCACTCCGTGGATTCCGACCGAGTTGCCGAGCGGGTCGAGGCCGGCGGGCTGATCGCGCCGCCGGCGCCGCTGGTGGTGCTCGTCTCCGGCGGCCGCGACTCGGTCTGCATGCTCGACCTGGCCGTGCGCCTGCGCGGCGCCGCGGCGGTCGCCGCGGTCCACGTCAACTACGGCCTGCGCGAGGAGGCCGGGGGGGACGAGGACCGCTGCGCCGGGCTCTGCGCCGAGCTCGGGGTCGAGCTCGTGGTCGAGCGGCCGGTACGGCCCGAGGGCTCCGGCAACCTGCAGGCCTGGGCCCGGGACACCCGCTACGCGGCGGCCGCCCGGGTGGCGCTGCCGCGGGGGGCGACGATCCTCACCGGCCACACCGCCGACGACCAGGTGGAGACGATCCTCTACCGGCTCGCCTCCTCGCCCAGCCGCCGGGCGCTCTTGGGGATGCGGCCCCGCGACGGCAGCCTCGCCCGGCCGCTGCTGGGCACGACCCGGGAGGAGACCACGGCCTACTGCGAGCAGCACGGGCTCGGCTGGCGCGAGGACAGCTCCAACGCCGGCGAGGCCTACGCCCGCAACCGCGTCCGCCACGGCCTGCTGCCGGAGCTGGCGCGGATCCACCCGGCCGCCGCGGCCAACGTCCTGCGCACCGCCGAGCTCCTGCGAGACGAGGCCGAGGTGCTCGACCGCCTCGTCGACGCCGAGCTCGACGGCTCCGGCGGCGCTGGCCGCGGCCGCATCGCGCTGGCGCGGATGGCCGAGCTGGAGCCGGCCCTGCGGCGGCTGGTCCTGCAGCGCCTCGCCGACCGGGCGGCGGGGCGGCCGGTCCCCGGCGCCGCCCGCTTCGCCGAGCAGGTGACCGGACTGCGCCGCACCGGCCGCGCCCAGCTCGATCTCGGCGGCGGCGTCCGCGCCGTGGTCGAGGCCGGGGTGCTGCGGGCCGAGCGCGACTGAGGCGCTCGTCCCCATATATCTAGACTGCGGCCGGTGAGCGACCCCGCGATCGGCGAGATCCTCGTCGGCAGAGAGGATTTGCAGCGCCGCGTCGCCGAGCTGGGCGGCGAGATCAGCCGCGACTACGCCGGCCGCGAGCTGGTCATGGTCGGCGTGCTCAAGGGCGCCGTGCTCTTCCTCGCCGACCTGATGCGCAGCATCGAGGTCCCCTGCGAGATCGACTTCATGGCCGTCTCCAGCTACGGCTCCCAGACCGATTCCTCGGGCGTCGTCCGCATCCTCAAGGACCTCGACGCGCCGATCGAAGGCCGCCACGTGCTGATCGTCGAGGACATCATCGACTCCGGCCTCACCCTGCATTACCTGATGCGCAACCTGCGCGCCCGCAACCCGGCCTCGCTCGAGGTCTGCTCGCTGCTGACCAAGCCGGAGCGGCTGCGGGTCGATCTCTCGCCCCGCTACGTCGGGTTCGAGATCCCCAACCGGTTCGCGATCGGTTACGGCCTCGACCACGCGCAGCACTACCGCAACCTTGATTACGTGGCCGCGTTAGCGGACTGAGCGGCAATTCTGCCCTGGTACGCTGATTTGCACCCTTGAGGCGTTTCTTTAAAAGCGCGGCATTTCCGATCCTTCTGGTGGTGATTCTGGCCTTCATTGCCCAGAAAGTGATCACCAACGACCCGAGCCCGGAGCCGCCCTCCTACACCGAGCTGGTCAAGTCCAAAACCGGGCTGATCGCGAGCGGCAAAATCGAAGAGGTCTCGCTCAACGTCAAGGACAGCACCCTCGACGTCAAGCGGACCAACGGCGAAAGCTTCTCCACCGGCTACCCGCCCAACACCGAACCGACGCTGCTGAAAGTCCTCGAAGAAGGCGAAGCGAACGGCGGCCTCACGGTCACCAAGGTCCACGGCACCGGCGGCTCCAGCCTGCTCTCGCTGCTCACCTACGTCCTGCCCTTCGTCCTCTTCTTCGGCTTCTGGATCTTCCTCATGAACCAGATGCAGGGCGGCGGTTCGCGGGTGATGAACTTCGGCAAATCGAAAGCCAAGCGGATGTCGGTCGACGCGCCGAAAATCACCTTCCGCGACGTCGCCGGCGTCGACGAGGCGGTGCAGGAGCTGGAGGAGATCAAAGAATTCCTCGAGAACCCGAAGAAGTTCCAGGCGCTCGGCGCCCGGATTCCCAAGGGCGTCCTCCTCTACGGACCTCCCGGCACCGGTAAGACGCTGCTGGCCCGCGCCGTCGCCGGCGAGGCCGGCGTCCCCTTCTTCTCGATCTCCGGCTCGGACTTCGTCGAGATGTTCGTCGGCGTCGGCGCCAGCCGCGTCCGCGACCTCTTCGAGCAGGCCAAACAGAACTCCCCCTGCATCATCTTCATGGACGAGATCGACGCCGTCGGCCGCCACCGCGGCGCCGGCATGGGCGGCGGTCACGACGAGCGCGAGCAGACCCTGAACCAGCTGCTGGTCGAGATGGACGGCTTCGAAATGAAGGACAACATCATCTTGATCGCGGCCACCAACCGGCCCGACATCCTCGACCCGGCGCTGCTGCGGCCCGGCCGCTTCGACCGCCAGGTCGTCGTCGACCGCCCCGACCGCAAGGGCCGCAAGAAGATCCTCGAGGTCCACACCCGCGGCAAGCCGCTGGGCCGCGAGATCGACCTCGACACGCTGGCCGGCCAGACCCCCGGCTTCACCGGAGCCGACCTCGCCAACCTGATCAACGAGGCGGCGCTGCTGACCGCCCGCTCCGGCAGCCGCGAGATCACGATGAAGGAGCTCGAGGAGGGGATCATGCGGGTGATCGCCGGCCCCGAGAAGAAGACCCGGGTGATGAGCGAGAAGGAGCGGCTGATCACGGCCTACCACGAGATGGGCCACGCGATCGTCGGCCACCTGCTGGAGAACACCGACCCGGTCCACAAGATCTCGATCATCAGCCGCGGCCAGGCGCTCGGCTACACGATCAGCCTGCCGACCGAGGACAAGTTCCTCACCACCCGGGCCGAGCTGACCGACACGATGGCGATGACCCTGGGCGGCCGCGCCGCCGAGGAGATCGTCTTCGGCGAGATCACCACCGGCGCCTCCAACGATCTCGAAAAGGTGACCGAGACGGCGAAGCAGATGGTGATGCGGTTCGGCATGTCCGAGCGGCTCGGCCCGCGCGTCTTCGGCCACGACCGCGGCCAGCCCTTCCTCGGTCGCGAGTTCTCCTCCGAGCCCGACTACTCGGACGAGATCGCGCGCGAGATCGACGACGAGATCCGCCGCATCGTCGAGGGCGCGCACCAGACCGCCAAGAGCCTGCTCAACGAGCGCCGCGACGACCTCGACCTGGTCTCGAAACTGCTGCTGGAGCGGGAGACGATCGACGCCGACCAGTTCGCGGCGCTGCTCGAGGGCAAACCCGCCAGCGAGGTCTTCGCCGACGACGAGGAGCCGGCGCCTCCGGCCGAGCCCGAGGCGGCGGAGCCGGAGCCGGCCGCCCGCGAGGGCGCGCGCCCGAATCCGCGCCCTCGCCCAGGCTTCGCCGGCGGCGACGCGTCCTGACCGGCGCCTGGCGGCGTCCTCAGTCGCTCGTGTGCAGAGCACACCACGCTCCCTGCGTCCTTGCCATGCTTGGTCAGGACGCGTCGCCATGAAATTGATGGGAGTCGTAAATGTCACCCCTGATTCGTTCTCGGATGGAGGGTTGTACCTCGATCCCGAGGCGGCGATCGCGCATGGGGAGGAGCTGGCGGCGGCGGGGGCGGCGATCCTCGACGTCGGCGGCGAATCGACCCGGCCGGGTGCGGAGGAGGTGCCGGAGGCGGAGGAGCTGCGCCGCGTCGTGCCGGTCATCGCCGGCCTCGCCGGGGGCGGGGCGGAGGTCTCGGTCGACACCTCGAAGGCGGCTGTCGCCGCGGCCGCGCTCGACGCCGGCGCGGCGATCGTCAACGACGTCACTGCCCTGCGCGGCGACCCCGAGATGGCCGCGCTCTGCGCCGAGCGCGGCGCCACCGTCGTCCTCATGCACATGCTCGGGGACCCGCGGACGATGCAGCGCGACCCGACCTACGATGACGTCGTCGCCGAGGTCGGGACCTTCCTCGCCGAGCGGCTGCGGGCAGCGCTCGCCGCCGGGATCGCCGAGGAGCGGATCTGGCTCGACCCCGGGATCGGGTTCGGCAAGACCGCCGAGCACAACCTCGAGCTGTTGCGCCGCCTGCCGGAGCTGCGCCGGCTCGGCCGCCCGCTGGTCGTCGGCACCTCGCGCAAGAGCTTCATCGGCCGCCTCGACGGCTCCCCGGCCAGCGAGCGCCTCGGCGGCACCATCGCCTCCTCGGTCCTGGCCGCGGCCGAGGGCGCCGAGGTCCTGCGCGTCCACGACGTCGCCGAGGTCGCCGAGGCGATCAAGCTGGCGGACGCGGTTCTCGGGTAGGTTGGCCTCATGGAGTCCCAGGGACCGCACGGCAACGGCATCGAGTCCAGCGCCGAGGTGGAGATACGCGGCCTCTCGATCTACACCCACCACGGCGTCTCCGACGCCGAGCAGGAGGTCGGGCAGCGGCTCGAGTTCGACATCTCCTTCGACGTCCCCGACTGCGACGCGGTCCTCACCGACCGGCTCGAGGACACGGTCGACTACTCCCAGGTCTGCGACATCGTCGCCCTCGCCGCGACCGAGCGCAGCTACCGCACCCTGGAGCGGCTTGCCCAGGTGATCGGCGAGCGGATGATGGAGCGCTACGGCTCCGAGTCGGTCCGCGTCCGCGCCGCCAAGCCGGAGCCGCCGCTGCCGCTGGCGATCCAGGAGGTGGCGGTCGAGGTCACCCAGGAACGCAGCGTCGACGAGGACGACGAACCCACCGAGGGGTAGGCCCGGTGCGCACGGGCTACCTTGGGCTCGGTTCCAACGTCGGCGACCCCGCCGCCCACCTGCGGGCGGCGGTCGAGCTGCTGCCCGCGCACGGGGTGGAGGTCGAGGCGGTCTCCTCGACCTACCTGACCGAGCCGGTCGGCGAGATCCTCGACCAGCCCGACTTCCTCAACGCCGCCGCCCGCGTCCGCACCGAGCTCGACCCGGAGGGCCTGCTCGATGCCTGCAAGGCGGTCGAGGCCGAGCGCGGCCGCAGCTTCGACGCCCCCCGCCACAGCCCGCGCCCGCTCGACGTCGACCTGCTCCTGCTCGGCGACCTCGAGCTGCGGACCAACCGGCTGACCCTGCCGCATCCCGAGGTGCTGAGCCGCCGCTTCGTCCTCGTGCCGCTGCTCGAGCTCGACCCCGAGCTGACCCTCCCCGACGGCACCCGCCTCGCCGAGGCGCTGGCCGCACTGCCGGAGGGCGAGCGGGTCGATCGGGTCGGCTTGCTCTGAGATTGGGGTTACTTATCCGCGGATAGCGCGGATAAGTAACCCCGATTCAGGCCGCGGCCGGCTGGCCGCGCAGCGGCTCCAGCCATGCCGCCGGGATGATCGGCGGCGTGTGGCCGGGGTAGTCCGGGACGAGGCGTTTGGCCAGGGCGGCCGCGGGGCGCGACTCGATTGCCGGGCGCAGGTCCTCGAGGGTCAGCGCCAGCCCCAGGCTGGGGGCGATCTGGAAGTCGGCCGCGTTCAGCTCGGGGCCGTTGAGAACCCCGGAGGCGATCCAGGCGTCGACCCGGTCCAGCAGCGGCGGCAGCGCCGCCAGGTCGCGGCGGACGTTGTCGTCGCTGGCCTCGTTGAAGCGGGCGGAGAGGGCGACGATCGGCGCCGCCGTTTTCACCGCCAGCCCGATCGGCATCCCCAGCTTGGCGCCCTCCGAGTAGCTGCGCAGGGAGGAGCGGTCGCGCTTGATCGTCCACCAGAGGATCTGCCGGATCGGGTGCTGGAGCTCCTCGTCGCCGAAGCGCTCGGCCTCCTCGACCGCAATCCGCTTCTCGGAGTCGGCGGGGAACAGCGCCGGCTCGGGCCGCAGCCGCTCCAGCTCGCGGGCGATCGGCCGCGAGCCCTGCACCTTGTCGCCCTCGATCTTCAGCGCCGGCACGGTTTGGCCGGGGAAGCCGAGGACGCGCAGGGCGACCTTGGAGATCACCGGCAGCAGGTCGGTGCGCTTGTAGGCGATCCCCTTGTGATCGAGCATCAGCTGTGCGGAGATCGCGGGGTGCGAGGCGGGGATCACGTAGAGGCGGGCTTTCATGTCACGATCCTATGCACAGCACACGGGGGTTCGCCACTCTTCAACACCTGGCCGTAATAATCGGCCGATGCTCCTCGCGGTCGACGTCGGCAACACCCAGACCCACCTGGGGGCCTTCGACGGCGAGCAACTGGTCGAGCACTGGCGCTTCCAGACTCGCTCCGGGGCGACCGGCGACGAGCTGGCGGAGCGGATCGCCGGCCTCTTCTCGCTCAGCGGCTGCGACTTCGAGGACGTCGACTCGGTCTGCGTCTCCTCCGTCGTGCCGCCGCTTGGGAGTCAGTTCGAAGAGCTCTCCGCGCGCTACCTCGAGGCCAGCTGCCTGACGATCGGCCCCGGCGTCAGGACCGGGATGCCGATCCGGATCGAGAACCCGCTCGAGGTCGGCGCCGACCGTCTCGTCAACGCGATTGCGGCCTACGACCGGTTCGGCGAGGCCTGCGTCTCCGTCGATTTCGGCACCGGGATCAACATCGATGCGGTCTCCGCCGAGGGCGAGTACCTCGGCGGCGCCATCGGCCCGGGCCTCGCGCCCTCGCTCAGCGCCTTGATCGAGCGCGCCGCGCGCATCACCCGGATCGACCTCGAAGAGCCGCAGGAGGCGATCGGGCGCTCGACCCGCGCGGCGATCCACTCCGGCTTCATCTTCGGCTTCGCCGGCCTGATCGACGGCATCGTGCGGCGGATCGAGGAGGAACTGCCGAGTCCGCGAGTGATCGCGACCGGGGGCTACGCCGCGACCGTCGTGCCCTACACCGAGACGATCGACGAAGTCGACGACCTCCTGACCCTGACGGGCCTGCGACTGATCCATGAGCGCAACCGCTGACAACGCGGGTCGCCCGGACCTGACGGAGCCCTTCGAGATCGGCGGCATCCCGATCTCCAACCGCGTGCTGCTGGCGCCGCTGGCCGGCATCGGCAACTGGTTCGTGCGCCTGCAGGCCAAACGCCATGGCGCCGGCCTGGCGGTCTCGGAGATGGTCTCCAGCTTCGCCCTGCACTACCGCAACGAGCGCACCCTGCGGGACCTGATGCGGATCCACCCCGACGAGCACCCGGTCTCGGTGCAGCTGTTCGGCCACGACGCCGAGGTGATGCGCTCGGGCGCCCAGATCGCCGCCGAGGCCGGCGCCGACCTGATCGACATCAACATGGGCTGCCCGGTGCCGAAGGTGCGGCGCACCGGCGCCGGCGCGCAGCTGCTGCGCGATCCCGCCCTCGCCCTCGCCCTGGCCCGCGGCGCCGCCGAGGGCAGCGGCCTGCCGGTCACGGTGAAGCTGCGCTCGGGGATCGAGGCCGGCGACCGCTCCGGCTTCGAGCTCGCGGTGCGGCTGGCCGAGGAGGCCGGGGTGGCGGCGATCGCCTTTCACCCGCGGGCGGCGACCAAGGGCCACAAGGGCCAGCCCGACTACGCGCTGACCCGGGAGCTGGTTGAACGGGTCGACGTCCCGGTGATCGTCTCCGGTGGCCTCAGCGACGCCGAGGCGGCCCGCACCGCCTACGAGGAGTCCGGCGCCGACGCGGTGATGATCGCCCGCGGCTCGCTCGGCAACCCCTGGCTGTTCGAGGAACTGACCGGCCGCCGGGTCGAGCCGCCGACCCGGGCCGAGGTGGTCGCCGAGCTGCTCTGGGTGGTCGACCGGGCCGAGGAGCACATCGGCGCCGAGCGGGCCGAGCGCTACCTGCGCAAGTTCTACCCCTGGTACACGCTGCGCCTGGAGGCTCCGGCCGAGGTCGTCGACGAGTTGCAGCGCAGCGCCGACCTGGTCCGGGCGCGGACGCTGATCGCGGGTTTGGCCACGCCTGCCGCCGTTGCCTAGAAGGCGCTTGATTGACGGCCCGGAATCCCTATAATCCCGCGATTCCGTGCCTGGATGTGGCCTGTAGGTGGCCGCATCGGGGCGTTTTTTTCGGTCTGGGAGCCGTTTTTCGGCTTTCCGTCAAACCAAAAGCGAGGTCGTTCACGTGAGTCGTCAGGCTGTCATCACCCCCGAGGGGCTAGAGAAGCTGAAAGAGGAAATCGAGTTCCTCTCGACGACCAAACGCCGCGAGGTCGCGGCGCGGATCAAGGAGGCGCGCGAATTCGGCGACATCTCCGAGAACGCCGAATACGACGACGCCAAGAACGAACAGGCCCTGCTGGAGGGGCGGATCGCCCAGCTCGAGGAGCGGCTGCGGCGGGCGACCGTGATCGACGAGAAGGCGCTCGGCACCGACGAGGTCGGCTTCGGCTCGATCGTCCACGTCAAAGACCAGAAAACCGGCGACTCGCAGAAATTCCAGATCGTCGGTTCCACCGAGGCGAACCCGGTCGAGCACAAACTCTCCAACGAGTCGCCGATCGGCAAGGCCCTGGTCGGCCGCAAGCGCAACGACGTGGTCACGGTCGAGGTTCCGCGCGGCCCGAAGAGGAAACTCAAAATCACCAAGATCGAGAAGGCGTAAGGGCCGGTAGGCTCGCGCCTCGATGAGCGAGCCCGACCAGCAGCCCAAGCTCTCCGACGTACTGCGCGACCGGCGCGAGAAGCTGGGGCGCATACGCGAGGCGGGGATCGAGCCGTTCCCGCACGAGTTCTCCGAGCGCGAGGACATCGCCGAGGTGCGGGCGGCGCACGAGGGGCTGGCGCCCGGGATCGAGACCGAGTCGCGCCACCGCGTCGCCGGCCGCCTGGTCGCCCGCCGCGGCCACGGCAAGGCATGCTTCCTCGACCTCCGCGACGGCAGCGGCGAGATCCAGCTGCACGCCCGCGAGGACCTGCTGGGGGAGGAGGCCTACAAGCTCCTGGTCGACCTCGACCTCGGCGACATCGTCGGCGTCGAGGGCACGGCGATGGCGACCCGGCGTGGCGGCGAGCTCTCGCTGGCGCTCGACCACTGGCGCCTGCTGGCCAAGAGCTTGCGCCCGCCGCCCGACAAGTTCCACGGCCTCGAGGACACCGAGACCCGCTTCCGCCGCCGCGAGCTCGACCTGATCGCCAATGAGGAGAGCCGGCGCGTCTTCGGCGTCCGCGCCCGCACCGTCTCCGAGATCCGCCGCTGGCTCGACGACCACGGCTACGTCGAGGTCGAGACGCCGATCCTGCAGCCGCTCTACGGCGGCGCTCTGGCCAGGCCCTTCGTCACCCACCACAACCAGCTCGACCGCGACTTCTACCTGCGGATCGCGACCGAGCTCTACCTCAAGCGCCTCGTCGTCGGCGGCATCGACCGCGTCTACGAGATGGGCAAGGACTTCCGCAACGAGGGCGTCTCCCACAAGCACAACCCCGAGTTCACGATGCTCGAGTGGTACGAGGCCTACGCCGACTACGAGAAGACGGCGCACGACCTCGAGCTGCTGGTCTCCGAGGTCGCCGAGCGCGTGCTCGGCACGACCAAGGTCAAACGGGGCGAGGCCGAGATCGACTTCGCGCCGCCCTGGCGGCGTCTGACCCTGCGCGAGGCGATCCTCGAGCGGGCCGGCATCGACATCGCCGAGCACCCGACCCGGGAGGCGCTGGCGGCGGCGATCGGGACCGAGCCCGACCCGGCCGAGGGCTGGGGCAAGCTGGTCGACGGGCTGCTCTCACGCGAGGTCGAGGCGGGGCTGATCCAGCCGACCTTCCTCTTCGACTACCCGGTCGAGCTCTCGCCCTTCGCCAAGTCGCACCGCTCCGAGCCGGGCGTGGTCGAGCGCTGGGAGGCGTTCGCCGGCGGGGTCGAGATCGCCAACTCCTTCAGCGAGCTGAACGACCCCGACGAGCAGCGCCGCCGCTTCGAGCAGCAGGCCGAGGAGGGGAGCCGCGGCGACGAAGAGGCGCAGCCCTACGACGAGGTCTTCATCGAGGCGCTGGAACAGGGAATGCCGCCGACCGGCGGCGTCGGGCTCGGCATCGACCGGCTGGTGATGATGCTGGCCGGGGCCCAGAGCCTGCGCGAAGTACTGCTGTTCCCGGCGATGAAGAGCTGAATCCGGCGCCCGGGTGTGCCTGGCGCGGGCTGAATTCCCGCTCTTAGCGGTCGAGTGGGGTCGCGAGCCGGGCAGGCCCGCCCGGTAGAGTTAAGGCCACAAGGACGCATACCGATATCGATAGGGCGTCTGCCGGTACAAACTCGGTCCAGCCGGGTTCGACCAAGAAGAGGATTCATTTGTTCGAGCGATTCACTGAGAGGGCTCGCCAGGTCGTCGTCCTAGCGCAGGAGGAGGCCCGGACGCTCAAGCACAACTACATCGGCACCGAGCACATCCTGCTCGGGCTGCTGCGCGAGGAGGAGGGGCTCGCCGCCCGCGTCCTCGAGTCGCTCGACATCACCGTCGAACGCGTCCGCTCGCAGGTGGTCCGGATCGTCGGTTCCGGCGAGGAGGTCACCTCCGGCCAGATCCCGTTCACGCCGCGCGCCAAGAAGGTGCTCGAGCTGGCTCTGCGCGAGGCGCTCTCGCTCGGCCACAACTACATCGGCACCGAGCACATCCTGCTCGGCCTCGTGCGTGAGAACGAGGGCGTCGCCGCCCGCATCCTGCTCGACTTCGACGCCGACTCGGACAAGATCCGCAACGAGGTGATCCGGATGCTCTCCGGCCCCGGCGGCCGCCGTCAAGGCAGCGGTGGCGGAGGCGGTCAGGGCGAGGGCAAAAAGTCTTCGAAACTGCTCGACCAGTTCGGTCGCAACCTCACCCGGCTCGCCGAGGAGGGCAAGCTCGACCCGGTGATCGGTCGCGAGACCGAGATCGAGCGGATCATGCAGATCCTCTCCCGCCGCACCAAGAACAACCCGGTGCTGCTGGGCGAGCCCGGCGTCGGCAAGACCGCCGTGGTCGAGGGCCTGGCCGCCCGCATCAACAAAGGCGAGGTCCCGGAGCTGCTGAAGAACAAACAGATCTACACCCTGGATCTGGCCGCCCTGGTCGCCGGCTCGAAGTACCGCGGCGAGTTCGAGGAGCGCCTCAAGAAGGTGATGAAAGAGATCACCCAGCGCGGCGACATCATCCTTTTCATCGACGAGCTCCACAACCTGGTCGGCGCCGGCGCCGCCGAGGGCGCGATCGACGCCGCCTCGATCCTGAAGCCGGCCCTGGCCCGCGGCGAGCTGCAGACGATCGGCGCGACCACGCTCGACGAGTACCGCAAGTACCTCGAGCGCGACTCGGCGCTGGAGCGCCGCTTCGCCCAGATCAAGGTCGACCAGCCCTCCCCGGAGGACACGGTGCGGATCCTCGAGGGCCTGCGCGAGCGCTACGAACAGCACCACCGGGTGACGATCAACGACGAGGCGCTGGCCGCCGCCGCCGAGCTCGCCGACCGCTACATCTCCGACCGCTTCCTGCCCGACAAGGCGATCGACCTGATCGACGAGGCCGGCTCGCGGATGCGCATCAAGAGCATGAGCACGCCGCCGGTGTACCGCGACCTCGAGGAGGAGATCGAGACCACGCGGCGCGACAAGGAGGCCGCGATCGAGGCCCAGGAGTTCGAAAAGGCCGCCAACCTGCGCGACACCGAGCGTCAGCTGACGACCAAAAAGCGCCAGCTCGAAGACGAGTGGGCGGAGGGCGAGAACGGCGAGCGCCCGGTCGTCGGCGAAGAGGAGATCGCCGACATCGTCTCGATGTGGACCGGCATCCCCGTCTTCAAACTGACCGAGGCGGAGACCAAGAAGCTGATCCGCATGGAGGAGGAACTGCACAAGCGCGTGATCGGCCAGGAGGTCGCGATCACCGCCGTCTCCAAAGCGATCCGTCGCTCCCGCGCCGGGATCAAGGATCCCAAGCGCCCGGCCGGCTCGTTCATCTTCCTCGGCCCCTCCGGGGTCGGCAAGACCGAGCTCGCCCGCACCCTCGCCGACTTCCTCTTCGGCGACGAGGAGGCGATGGTCCGGATCGACATGTCCGAGTACATGGAGAAGCACGCGGTCAGCCGCCTGGTCGGCTCGCCCCCGGGCTACATCGGCTACGACGAGGGCGGCCAGCTGACCGAGGCCGTGCGGCGCAAGCCCTACTCGGTGCTGCTGCTCGACGAGATCGAGAAGGCGCACCCCGACGTCTTCAACATCCTCCTGCAGATCCTCGAGGACGGCCGCCTCACCGACGCCCAGGGCCGCACGGTCGACTTCCGCAACGCGATCGTGATCATGACCTCGAACATCGGCGCCTCGGAGATCTCGAAGAACACCTCGATCGGGTTCACCGTCTCCGACGAGACCGGCATGTCCTACGGCGACATGAAGAACCGGATCATGAGCGACCTGAAGAAAGTCTTCCGGCCCGAGTTCCTCAACCGGATCGACGAGGTCATCGTCTTCCACAAGCTGGCCAAGGACGAGGTGAAAGAGATCATCGACCTGATGATCGCCCGCGTCCGCGTCCAGGTCGCCGAGCACGAACTGCAACTGGAGCTGACCAACGAGGCCAAGGACCTGCTGGTCGAGAAAGGCTGGGACCCATCGATGGGCGCGCGTCCGTTGCGCCGCGCGATCCAGCGCTACATCGAGGACCCGCTGGCCGACGAAGTCCTGCGCCAGGGCCAGATGACGCCCGGCTCGACGGTGATGGTCGCCCGCGACGAGTCCGGCGACGAGGAGGACAAACCGCTCAGCCTGACGATCATCGCGCCGAAGAAACCGAAGGCGAAGCCGCCCGAGGAGCCCGAGCGCGAGAAGGTCGGCGTCGGTGCCAAGAGCGGCGGCGAGAGCGACCCGGCCCCGGCCGAGGACCCGCGCCCGCCCGCCGACCTGCCCGAGTCTCCGGGCCCCGACGAGAGCTGATCTCCGCCCCCGGCCGCGGCCGGACCTGGAGCGCTACGGTTCGGCCATGAGCGAGCCCGGCCGCACGGCGATAGGCACCTGGAGCGGCGGTCGCTTCCTCCACTTCGGCGAGGCGATCGAGGAGGAGCGGCTCGAAGCGCTGCTGCGACCCGGCGGCGGGATCGAGACGGTGCTGAGCGCCGACGCCTACGGCCAGGGCGAGGCCGACCGCGTGCTGGGACGAGCGCTGGCCGGGATCGCGCGCCAGAGCTACAGCCTCGTCGGCGCCGTCGGCCACGACTTCTACGCGGGCGAGCGCGAAGGGGCGAAGGGCTTCCCCCGCTTCACCGACCCGCGCCTGCGCGGCCCCGACCAGTACGCCGATTACCTGAGGATGGCGGCCGAGGCGAGCCTGGAGCGAATCGGCGCCGATTCCTTCGACCTGCTGCTGCTGCACAACCCCGACCGCAACGGCTACTCCAGCGAGGCGGTCTGGGACGGGATGACGGCGCTGCGCGAGGCCGGGCTGACGGCGCGGATCGGCGTAGCGCCCGGGCCCGCCAACGGCTTCACCCTCGACCTGATCGCCTGCCTGGAGCGCTTCGGCGACCGCATCGACTGGGCGATGATCATTCTCAACCCGCTCGAGCCCTGGCCGGGCGAGCTCTGCCTCGACGCCGCCGCCCGCCACGAGGTCAAGGTCCTGACCCGGGTCGTCGACTATGGCGGCCTCTTCTGGGGTGACCTGCGGCCGGGGGCCGAGCTGGCGAAATACGACCACCGCTCCTTCCGCCCTGCCGGTTGGATCGAGGCGGGAGTGGAGAAGCTCGAGCGGCTGCTGCCGATCGCCGAACGGGCGAAGCTGACCCCGATCCAGCTTGCCTGCCAGTGGAACCTCGCCCACCCGGCGGTCGAGTCGGTGGCGCCGACCCTGATCCAGGAGATCGGCACCGATACCTGCCCGATCGAGGCGAAGCGGCTGGAACTGGCGAAGCTGCCCGCCGAGCAGCGGCTGACCGCGGCGGACGTGGACGAGATCCGCGCGATTGGCGACAACGCCGGCAGCATGGCGCTGAAGGGCGGCTCGCCGGTCTTCGAGGGGGAGGAGCGGGCCGACGCCTGGCCGCTCGACGCCGAGCTGACCGCGGTCGGCGCCCGCTGGGGGATCGACCCCGTGCGCGATCTGGTCGCCTCGTAGCCCGCACGGGTGCCCGACGTCGCGCGGTTCCTTTTTCGCGCACTGGGCGCAAAAGGAACCGCGCGCTTGACAACTGCCATTCCGAGCTGTCCACTCGGATATGGGCGGACCGCATTCCAGAGCGCTTTTTGCCATCCTGAACGGGATGCCTTCATTGTCCGGGGATGAGCTTCAAGAGCTTTCAGAACGACAGGATCCCCGCCTACTGAGGGCCCTCGATGTGGTCGCCCCAGGCGGTGCGCTGCGGGAGGGGATCGACAACATCGTTCACTCGCGGACCGGCGGCCTGCTTGTGGTCGGCGATCTCGAGGACGTCTCCCACCTGCTCTCCGGCGGTATCAAGCTCGACGTCGACTACACGCCGGCGATGCTCTACCAAGTGGCGAAGATGGACGGCGCGATCGTGCTCAACAGCGAGGCGACGACGATCGCCTGGGCCAACGTGCAGCTGATGCCGGACCCGACGATCCTCAGCTCGGAGACCGGCACCCGCCACCGCACCGCCGAGCGCGTCTCCAAACAGACGACGGCGCTGGTGATCGCGATCTCCCAGCGCCGCGACGTCGTCTCCCTCTACGTCGAGGGGACCAAGTACATCCTGCAGGACATCCCCGCGGTGCTGGCCAAAGCCAACCAGGGCCTGGCCACCCTGGAGAAGTACCGCGAGCGCCTGGACCAGGTCTCGGCCCGCCTCACCGTGCTCGAGTTCGAGGGCGGCGGCGTCCTTCACGACGCCCTCGCCGCCCTGCAGCGGGCCGAGCTGGTGACCCGGATGGCGGTCGAGGTCGAGCGCTACATCGTCGAGCTCGGCACCGAGGGCCGGTTGATCGAGATGCAGCTGGAGGAGACGATGGTCGGCGTCGCCGCCGACAAGACCGCGCTGATCCGCGACTACTCGGTCGAGGACTCCGAGGGCAACCTGACCGCGGTGTTGCAGGCGCTGAGCCGGATGCCGCACCAGGACGTGCTCGACTTCGGGCGCCTGGCCGAGCTGCTCGGCTACGACCGCAAGCTCAACACGCTCGACTTCCCGGTCGCGCCGCGCGGCTACCGCGTGCTGGGCCGGATCCCCCGCATTCCCAAGCTTGTCGTCCAGAAGATCACCCACGAGCTGGGCGGGTTGGAGGAGGTCCTGGCGGCCTCCGACACCGACCTCGCAGCCGTCGACGGAGTCGGCCCCACCCGGGCCAAGGACATCCGCGAGGGCTTGCGCCGGCTCCAAGAGGTCGATCTGGTCGACCGGTACTTGCAGAGCTGACGGCGATACCCGCCGTCGATGACGAAAGGAGCCACCGATTCCTGAGCTAGACGAGGCCACTGTTGACGCTGTCTTCGAGGAGGACGTCGAATACGTCTGCGACTTCGAGATTGGCGACAAGGTCGTCTATCCACACCACGGAGCGGGCCTGGTGCTGACCAAAGAGACCCGTGAGCTGATGGGGGAGGAACGCGAGTACCTGACGATCAAGATCCTCCACAACGAGTTGACGGTGATGGTCCCCTGCGAGAACGCCGGCAAAGCGGGCTTGCGGCGGGTCATCGACGAGGAGGAAATCAAGAAAGTCACAGCCGTCCTCACCGACGACGTCTCCGAGATGCCGAAGAACTGGAACCGGCGTTTCAAGTACAACCGCGAGAAGATCAAGACCGGCGACGTCTTCGAGCTGGCCGAGGTCGTCCGCAACCTCGCCCTGCGCGAGATGGAGAAGGGCCTCTCGACCGGCGAGAAGCAGATGTACACCCGGGCGAAGAAGATTCTCGCCTCGGAGTTCATGTACGCGCTCGACAAAGACGAGGAGGGCGCGGAGGAGTACCTCGACGGGCTCCTGGAGGATCGCTTCGCCGCCACGGCGACCGCCTAGAGCCCCCGCGGTAACCGCGGTCATCGCGGCCGCCGGCTCCGGGGAGCGTCTCGGAGCCGGCGGCCCGAAGGCTCTGGTGCCGCTGGCCGGGCGGCCGATGGTCGCCTGGCCGGTCGACGCCCTGAGGGCGTGCGAAGCGGTGGCCGCGATCGTGATCGCGGCGCCGCCGGGGCACGAAGAGGTGCTGGGTGGCGAGGGCCTGACCGTCGTCGCCGGCGGTGCCACCCGCGCGCGCTCGGTCGAAAACGCGCTGCGCGAGGTCGCGACCGACCTGGTCGCGATCCACGATGCCGCCAGGCCGCTGCTGACCCCGCAACTGGTCGAGGAGCTGATCGCGGCCCTCCTCGCCGACCCCGAGGCCTCCGGCGTGATCGCCGCCGCCCCGATCACCGACACCGTCAAGCGTGCCGCCTCCTCCGCGCGTGGTTCCTTTCGCACTCCGGAGGCGCAAGAGGAACCACGGGTCGTGGGGGAGACCTTGGACCGGACCGAGCTCTGGGGGGCGCAGACCCCACAGGTGTTCTGGACGAAGGCGCTGCGCGGCGCACTGGCGGTCGGAGATGCCTCCCGCGACGCCGCCACCGACGAGGCGATGCTGGTCGAGCAGGCGGGCGGCAAGGTGCTGATCCACCCGAGCGGGCCGGAGAACCTCAAGGTGACGACGCCGCACGACCTCGGTGTGGCGGAGATGGTGCTGGCCGAGCGGCTCGGCGGCTCAGGCCGCGCCTGAGCCGCGATCGCTCAGCAGCACCCAGACCAGCGCCGCGGCGAAGGTCAGCTGACCGACCCCGCAGGCGACGCCGAGGCTGACCGCCCCGAGCAGCTCGGCCAGCGCCGTGCCGCCGGCGAAGGCGAGCACGAGGACGATCGGCTGACGCAACCACATCGCCGCCGAAGCCTAGACCAGACCCGGTCGGTGGTCGCGACGGCGCTACGGGCCGGGGTCTGCCCGCCGGCCACGGGCGGGCGCCGGCGCGCCGGCGGTCGGGAGGCCGGCCGCCGCTCGCGCGTCGTCGGCGTGGTGGCGACGGCGCCGCCGCTCGTAGAGCCAGCGCTGCACGTAGAGGGTGCCGATGCCGGCCAGCAATATCGCGCTGAGGTTGAGCGCAAGCTGCGCCATCGCCCCGCGCCAGTCCGACCAATTCGCGGTCGCGGCAGCGACCCCGATGTTGGCCGCTGCTGGGATCGTCGTCACCGAGATCAGGACCCCGATCAGGGCCCCTGACTTGGCCGAGGTCAGCGAGAGGACCCCGGCGGCCCCGGCGAAGGCGGCGACGATGAAGGAGAAGGCGTCGGGGTTGGCGATGAAGTCGGTCAGCGCGTGGGGGACGTCGTCGAAATCGGAGTCGATCAGCCCGGTCGCCCTGGCCAGCAGGGTGAAGAGGAAGGCGGCGGTGATGCCGAGCGGGAAGCCCACCGCGAGCGCCGCCAGCGAGCGCGCGGCGACGTCCAGGCGCCGGTCCACCATCGCCACGCAGAGTCCGGCGATCGGCCCGAACTCCGGCCCCACCACCATCGCGCCGACGATCAGGATCGGCGAGCCGAGGTAGATCCCGACCGATGCGATCAGGCAGGCCAGCACCATGAAGACGAGGTAGTTGCCGCCGAGCTCGATGTTCTCCGAGGTCCGGGCCTCGACTTCCTCCCAGACCACCGCGTCCGACGGCGCGCCGCGGGCGGCACGTTCGGCCCGCTCCGCCGCCAGCGAGAGCTGCGAATCGATCTGCTCGATCGCGATCGAGCCGTCGCGGGGGACGTCGAGCTCGCGCAGGTCATCGATGATCACGCTGGCGTCCTCGCGGGCGACGTCGCAGAGGATCACGTCGCCGGCCGGCTTGCGGGCGGTGCCGGGCAGGACGACGAGGTTGCAGGTCGAGGCCGACGCGGCGAGCAGGTCGACGACCTTCGTCGAGCGGTCGGCCGGGACGACGATCCGGAGGTGAACCATGGCCGCCAGCGTATCCGCGGCCCCTGCGCGGCGGAATTCCCTAGGCTCGTTGGATGCTGACCGACTACCACCTGCACCTGCGCCCGGACGATCCCGAAACCGAGTTCGGGCGCTACTTCACCAGCGAGAACGTCGAGCGCTATCTGGAGGCCGCCGGCGCGGCCGGGATCGAGGAGCTGGGCGTCTCCGAGCACGTCTACCGCTTCCGCCAGGCGCTCGACCTCTGGAGCCACCCGCTCTGGGTCGAGAACGCGGTCGACGACATCGACGCCTACTGCGAGTTCGTGCGCTCGACGCCGCTCAAGCTTGGGGTCGAGTGCGACCACGTCCCCGGCGCCGAAGAGCGCGCCGCGGCGCTGCTGGGGGCGCGCGACTTCGACTACGTCGTCGGCTCGGTCCACTTCATCGGCGAGGGCAACGCCGCCGTCGACCACGAGGGCTTCGACGTCTGGGAGGGCAGCGCCGACGCCGAGGAGATCTGGCGGCGCTACTTCGAGGCGCTCGCCGATTGCGCCCGCTCCGGCCTCTTCGACATCCTCGCCCACCCCGACCTGGTCAAGGTCTGGGGTCGCGCCCGGCCGCTGCCCGAACAGGATCTGCGCCGCTTCTACGAGCCCGCGGTCGAGGCGATCGCGGAGACCGGGATCGCGGTCGAGATCTCCACCGCCGGCCTGCGCAAGCCGGTCGGCGAGCTCTACCCGTCTCGCGCCTTCGCCGAGATGTGCGTCGAGGCCGGCGCCTCCTTCGCGCTCTCCTCCGACGCCCACCTCCCGGAGCAGGTCGGCTTCGAATACGACCGCGCGGTGGGCTTTCTCGACAGCCTCGGAGTTGAGGAGATATGCGTCTTCGAGCGGCGCCAGCGCCGGCTCGTCCCGCTTGGCAGCCCAGTCCGCTGAGCATGGTCGGGATCGGCTACGACAGCCACCGCTTCGCCGCCGGCCGCAGGCTCGTCCTCGGCGGGGTCGAGATCGAGCACGGGCAGGGCCTCGACGGGCACTCCGACGCCGACGTCCTCACCCACGCGGTGATCGACGCGATCCTCGGCGCCGGCGGCGGCGGCGACATCGGCACCCTCTTCCCGCCCGAGGACGAGCAGTGGCGCGACGCCGACTCGATCGACCTGCTGCGGACCGTGGTCGGGACGATCGCCGGCGCGATCGTCAACGTCGACGCGACGATCATCTGCGAGCAGCCGCGGCTCGGCCCCTATAGGGGGGAGATGGAGCGGGTGCTCGGAGAGGCCACCTCGGCCCGGGTCAGCGTCAAGGCGACGACCAACGAGGGCATGGGCTGGATCGGCCGCGGCGAGGGGATCGCCTGCATCGCGGTAGCCACCGTCCAGAGCGAATAGTCTGCACAATTCGATGGCGGCTTTCAGCGACAACCTCTCCAGCATCGGGTCCTCGATCGCCGACTCGGTCTTCGAGGCCAGGGTGCTGCACGAGGCCGGGATCCTCGGCCTGACCCGCCCGGACAAGGCGGTCAAGATCGGCTCCACCTTCCTGCGCTGGGGCGCCTCGCCGGCGACCGGCATCGCCACCGCGGCGATCCACCACCCGCACGAGATCGCGGTGATCGACGAGCGCGGCTCACTCAGCTTCGAACGCCTGCACCGCCGCTCCAACGCCCTCGCCGACTCCTTCGCGGCGATGGGGATCGGGTACGGCGACGGGGTCGGGATCATGTGCCGCAACCACCGCGGCTTCATCGAGGCGACGCTGGCGGCGGCCAAGCTTGGCGCCAGCGCCCTCTACCTGAACACGATGTTCGCCGGCCCGCAGCTGGCCGAGGTGACCCGGCGCGAGGGCCCGAAGGCGCTCGTCTACGACGCCGAGTTCGCCGGCCTGCTGACGGGGGTCGAGGACTCGGTGGCGCGGGTCGTCGCCTGGTGCGACGAGGAGGAGGAAGCCGGCGGCGAGGTGACGCTGGAGCAGCTGATCGCGGCCGGCGAGGAGTCCAACCACAAGCCGCCGCCGGACAAACCTCGCTTCGTCATCCTCACCTCCGGCACCACCGGGACCCCGAAGGGCGCCCAGCGCTCCAGCCCCGACGGGCTGCTGACCCTGGCGGCGCTGATCGACCGCATCCCCTTCCGCAGCCGCGAGACGATGGTGGTCGCGGCGCCGCTCTTCCACTCCTGGGGCTTCTTCCACTTCGTGATGAGCCTGCCGACCGCCTCGACGCTGGTGCTGCGGCGCCGCTTCGACCCGGAGGAGACGCTGCGCGCGGTGCAGGGGAGCCGGGCCCAGGTGCTGGGCGCGGTGCCGGTGATGATCCAGCGCATCCTCGGCCTGCCCGAGGAGACGCTCGCGCGCTACGACCTCTCCTCGCTGCGGATCACCTCGCTCTCCGGCTCGGCGCTGCCGGGCGAGCTGGCGATCGCCTGGATGGACCGTTTCGGCGACAGCGTCTACAACCTCTACGGCTCGACCGAGGTCGCCTACGCGACGGTCGCCACCCCGGAGGAACTGCGCGCGGCCCCCGGCACCGCCGGCCGGCCGCCGCGCGGCACCCAGGTGCGGCTGTACGACGAGGAGGGCCGCGAGGTCCCGCAGGGCGCCGTCGGCCGCGTCTTCGTCGGCAACGACATGTCCTTCGAGGGCTACACCGGCGGCGGCGGCAAAGAGGTGATCGACGGCCTGCTCTGCAGCGGCGACGTCGGCCACATCGACTCCGAGGGGCGCCTCTTCGTCGACGGCCGCGACGACGAGATGATCGTCTCCGGCGGCGAGAACGTCTTCCCGCGCGAGGTCGAGGACCTGATCGCCGACTTCGACGGCGTCGTCGAGGTGGCCGTGATCGGGGTCGAGGACGCCGAGTTCGGGCAGCGGCTGAAGGCCTTCGTCGTCGTCGAGTCCGGGGCGGACATCGCCTCCGAGCACCTGACCGCCCACGTCAAGGCCAACCTCGCCTCCTACAAGTCCCCGCGCGAGATCGAGTTCCTCGACGAGCTGCCGCGCAACGCCACCGGCAAGGTGCTGAAGCGCGATCTGCAGGCCGGCGAGGCCGAGCGCTCCAGCTGAGGTCGGGGGCCTTGGGGTTGATCCGCAAATTGGGGCGAAAGCGGTCGCGGCATGGGTGGCAACCCCTCCGCTGCCCATAGTAGGTTCCCCGGAATGAGCGATCCTGCGAGGCAGCTGAAGGCAGTCGGGGACGCGTCCCGGGAGATGCACGGGGTCGCGCGGCAGGCGCTCGAGTGGGTGCGGGTCAGCGAGGAGCGCGTCGCCGCCGCTGAGGATCGCGCCGACCGCGTCGCCGAGGAGCTCAAACAGCGGGCGATGGAGACGCTGAGCAAGATCTCCGCCGAGGGCCGCGAACGGATCGGCGCCGAACGCCAGGCGCGGCGCGAGGCCGAGGCCCGGATCCCCGCCGCCGAGCAGGCGCGCGACCGCGCCGAGAGGGCCTTCGAGGAGCTGCAGCAGCGCTCCCAAAACGAGCGCGAGCAACTTGTCGCCCAGGCCGCGAAGGCGCGCGAGGCAGCCGAGAAAGCTGGCGACCAGGCGCGCGAGGGCGCCGAAGCGACGATCGCCGCGGCGGCGCAGGAGCTGGAGACGGAGGTCGAGCGCCGGGTGAACGCGGCCGCCGAGAGGATTGAGGCCGAGGCCGACCGCCGCGTCGCCGCCGCCGAGCAGCGCGCGGCCGACGCCGAGGCCCGCGCCGAGGAGTCGCACGAGACCGCCGTGCGCCTCGAGACCGAGATCGAGCGGCGGGTGATGGAGGGCACCGAGGACGTCCGCCGCGAGGCCGAGGAGAGCGTCCGCAGGCTGCTGGAGAAGGTCGAGCGCGAGGCCGAGGAAGCCGCCCGCGCCCGCGCCGAGGACCAGTTGCGGGCCGAGTCCGACCGTATCCGCATCCAGGCCCAGCGCCGCGAGGAGCGAGCGCGGGAGGCCTCCGAGGACGAGATCAAGGCCACCGTCAACCGCGCCAAGCGCGAGGCGCAGGCCGCGGCCGAGGAGACGGCGCCGGAGTGGCTGCGCAGCGAGTCGCCCGCTCCGACGGCCGGTTACCGCACGTTTTGATCTAACCTCGCCTCGCGATGCGCGAGGTTCGGATCAGGGACACGCTGAGCGGGGAACCGCGGGCGATCGAAGCCGATGGCGAGGTCGGGATCTACGCCTGCGGCCCCACGGTCTACAGCCGCATCCACATCGGCAACGCCCGGCCCTTCGTCGTCTTCTCGCTGTTCGCCCGCTTCCTGCGCTCGGAGGGCTACCGGGCGCGCCTGGTCGTCAACGTCACCGACGTCAACGACAAGATCTACGCCGCGGCGGCGGAGGCCGGGGAGGGGTCGGCCGAGTTCGCCGCGCGGATGACCCGCGCCTACCTCGAGGACACCGACCGGCTCGGGGTCGGCCGGCCCGACGCCGAGCCGCTGGCGACCGAGACGATCGCCGGGATCGTCGGCTTGACCTCCGACCTGGTCGCCTCCGGCCACGCCTATGAGTCCGGCGGCGACGTCTACTTCCGCGTGCGCGGCTTCGAGGGCTACGGCAAGCTCTCCAACCGCCGCTTCGAGGACATGGACCAGGGCGAGGAGGCGGGCTCCGCCTCGCTCAAGGAGGACCCGCTCGACTTCGCCCTGTGGAAGGCCCACAAGCCGGGCGAGGACACCAAGTGGGACTCGCCCTGGGGCCCGGGCCGGCCCGCCTGGCACATCGAGTGCTCGGTGATGGCCGAGCAGGAGCTCGGCGCCTCCTTCGCGATCCACGGCGGCGGCTCCGACCTGGTCTTTCCCCACCACGAGAACGAGATCGCCCAGTCCGAGGCCGCCGGGCGGCCCTTCGCGCGGGTCTGGATGCACAACGGGATGGTCGAGAGCGACGCGGCGAAGATGTCGAAATCGGACGGCAACATCTTTCAGCTGTCGGAGGCGCTGGATCGATACGGGCGCGAGGCGGTCGTGCTCTACCTGATCTCTGGTCACTACAGGCAGCCGCTGGCGTTCGGTCCTGAGCAGATGGAGCAGTCTGTCGCCAGGGTGGAGCGTTTGAGGAACTTCTTTAGGGAGCGTTCCAGCACCGGGGATCCCGGGGGGGACTCGTCGGAGCAACAGCGGGGAGGCTCCGCCGAGTCCCCCCCGGACTCCCCGGCGGCGGCACGGTTGGAGAACTTCAGGGCCGCGCTCGCCGATGACTTCAACACGCCCAGGGCACTCGCCGAGGTATTCGAGCTGGTGGGGGACGCGAACCGGGGCGAGGTGGAGCGAGCTGTGGCTGTTGCCGTCCTGGCGGAGATGCTGGAGCTGGTCGGCCTCAGCACCCTTACCCAGCCGGATCAGGGTGCTGAGGCCGACTCCGAGGCGGAGAAGCTGATGCGCGAGCGGGAGCAGGCGCGGGGAGCCAAGAACTTCGAGTTGGCTGACGAGCTTCGTGACCGGTTGGCGGTGCTTGGTTGGGAAGTGCGGGACTCGGCCGAGGGTCCCAGCCTGGTCCCCAGAACCTGATGGCCAGCCAGATCATCTACGGGCGCCGGCCGGTTGCTGAGGCGGAGCGGGGGAGGCGGGCGGTGCACCGGGTCTGGCGGGCGCCGGAGACGCCGGCGCAGGAGCTGGAGCGGCTCTGTGGCTCGCCGGATCACCAAGGGGTGGTGGCCGAGGTCGATCCCTACCCCTATGGCGACGCCCGCGGGATGCTGCGGGGCGAGGCGCCGTTGCTGGTCGCGCTCGACCAGGTCCAGGACCCGCGCAACCTCGGCGCCGTCTGTCGCTCGGCCGAGGCGGCCGGTGCCGCCGGCCTGATCGTCCCCGAGCGCCGCGCCGCCGCGGTCACGGCGGTGACCTGCAAGGCCTCCGCGGGCGCCGTCGAGCACCTCCAGATCGCCCACGTCCGCAACCTCGCCGATTGGCTGGCCGACGCCAAGGCCGCCGGCTTCTGGATCTGGGGCGCCGACGCCGCGGCGAAGGCGGCTCCCTGGTCGGTCGATTTCAAGGGCCCGACGGTGCTCGTGCTCGGCGGCGAGGGCAAGGGCCTCCGCCCCCGCGTCGCCGCCTCCTGCGACGGCCTCGTCGCCCTTCCCAGCCTCGGCCAGATCGACTCGCTGAACGTCAGCGCCGCCGCCGCGGCCCTGCTCTTCGAGGCAGTCCGCCAGCGCTCCTGACGCCCGGACGGGGCCCAGGCAAATGCAACGGCGTTTGCAGAAAATCCCTGCTGGGGTTGACAGAACTCCGCCTGCACGTAAACTACCGGCGCAACAAGGGTGAACCTCAGCTTGAGTCTGAGGCCACTCGTCAATAAGAGGCGCCTCGGGGGAGGTAAGCGGCGCCACGACCCTTCAGCAAGGAGAAGGATCTGTGGCTCTATCTACGCCTACGCAAGAAGTGCGACACCCCGTGGCCGGGCGCTCAGGCGCTGCGCGCACCGCGCGCTCTAACCCTCAAGCTGAGCTTGATGATCATTACCTCGTCGCCCTGGCCAAGGACGGCCGCACCGACGCCTACGACATGATCGTCCGCCGCTACCGCGGCTTCGTCAGGCTCAAGGCCTCCTCGTACTTCCTGCTCGGCGGCGAGTCCGACGACCTGATCCAGGAGGGCCTGCTCGGCCTCTACAAGGCGATCCGCGACTACCGGACCGACCGCGAGTCGAGCTTCCGCAACTTCGCCGAGCTCTGCATCACCCGCCAGATCATCACCGCGGTGAAGACGGCGACCCGCAACAAGCACACGCCGCTCAACCAGTACGTCTCCTTCAGCCAGACCCCGGCCGCCGCCGGCGACTCGGAAACGACGCTGGACGAGATCCTGCCCGGCCCCAGCGTCCACGACCCGGTCAACCAGGTGATTGCCAGCGAAGAGCTGGAGAGCCTGGTCTCGTGCCTGTCCGGCGTCTCCGGCGTCCTCTCCGACCTCGAGAGCCGCGTGCTCTCGCTCTACCTCGACGGCCACTCCTACGAGTCGATCGCCGAGCGCCTGGAGTGCGACACCAAGACCGTCGACAACGCCCTGCAGCGGGTCAAGCGCAAGGTCGGCACCCATTTGGCCTCGCGCGAGGTCCCGGCCTAAGGAAGGTCGGCGAGCACGTACTCGAGCAGTTCGCGCCCGTGGTCCGAGGCGACGGCAATGTCGTCGGCCTTGACTCGGATCCGGTGCAGCGACTGCATCCGCAGCACGTCGCCGTCGGTGCGGTGGTTGGGGAAGACGCCCGCGTAGGAGACGCCGAGGCGCTCCAGGTGGTCGGCGACCAGCGCCGTCGCCGGGGTCTGCAGCGGCAGGTCGATGTAGACCGCGTCCAGGCCTAAGCGGTGGAAGAGGTGGTGGCGCTCGGCGCCGAGCGCCTGCTCGAGGTCGGCGCCGGGCACGGGGACCGTGATCAGCGCCAGGTTGTGGTCGCGGTCGACCGCGACCGCCAGCTCGGTCCGCTCGGGCAGCGCGAAGTCCGGCGGTGGCTCGACGAGCGTCCCCCGCAGCCCGCAGAGCTCGACCGTGCGGGCGACGATCTCGAAATGGCGCTCGGGCGCGTAGACCGGGCGCTCGTGGCCGTCGTTCAGCTTCGCGTAGAAGAGCGCCGCCGACTGGCGGCGCCGCGGCCCCTCGGCGGCGGCGTCGTTGGCGACGGAGGCGGGGATCCATCCGAGCAGGAACCCGGTCTCGTGGGCGCCCAGGTCGATGTTCGCGCGCTGGCTGTAGGGGTGGGCGGCGGTCGCCTCGCTGAACATCCCCGCCAGCCCCTGTCCCTGGGCCCAATCCATCAGGAAGCGCTTGGTCCGGGTGAACATGTGCTGGCCGCGGGCGGCGGGCATCGTCACCGCCTGGCCCGAGTGGGCGACGGCGTCCCCGGCCGCCGCCAGGCTCATCCCCTCGTGGCAGAGCAGCTCCCCCTCGGGGGTCTCGGCGACGCAGGAGACGTAGCGCCCGCCGGCCAGCCGGGCCGAGACCTCGTCCGGGTCGTAGACCCACTTGACGTCGTAGGTCTGGCCATACGCCGCTTCGATCGCCCCGGTGAGCACGGTACCCTCGTGGGGATCGAGGAACCTGAAGGTGGCCTCCATCGACCCATTATTTGCCACCCCGCCCGCCTAGCTCAACCTGGGAGAGCACCTGATTTGTAATCAGGAGGTTGCCGGTTCGATTCCGGCGGCGGGCTTTACCCCTCCTCGCGGCCACCGCCGCAACTCTCACTGTGGTTTCGAGTTTGCCTACCGAAACCACGAGGCGCCGGCTTGCCAGGGGGCCGCCGGCCAAGGAGGCAATTCGATGAGGTGTCATGTTCAGCACCGAGGCATGGGGAGCATCGAGAGCGGTAGGGGACGCGGAAGGACGGGACGGCTGGCCGTGTTGCTGGCCACCGCGACGGGCGCGCTGGCGCTGCTGGGCGGGACTGCCCAGGCATCGACCGTGACGGTCGGCAGCGTCCTGCCACCCGGGGCCGCGCCGGCCAAATTCGCGGCGGTGCAGACGCTGTTCAACACGGCGCTGCCGGAGCCGGGGGCGAACCTCGCCTCGCCGGTCGACGGGGCGATCGTGCGCTGGCGCGCGCAGGGACTCAAAGGCGGTCCGTTCGTCCTGCGGGTGCTTCATCCCAACGGCAAAGGCGCCTTCGAAGCCACGACTGCCAGCCTCTCCGCGACCCCGACCGGCGAGGGGCTGCAGACCTTCGACACCAACCTGTCGATTCGCGCCGGTGACCTGATCGGGATCGACCCGGCCAGCGCCGAAGACGAGATTGGCGTCGTCGCGGTCGCCGGTGCCAGCTACGGCACTATCTTCCCGACGCCGCTGAACGGCTCGACGGTGCCGCCGAGCAGCACGGTCTCGGGCTCGGAGATCGCCCTCAGCGCCGAAATCCAGGCCGCCCCTGCCATCACCACGGTGGCGCCCGGCTTCGGCTCGGTCAAAGGCGGCACCGAGGTGGTGATCACGGGCACCAGCCTCAAAGGTGCCAGCGCGGTGAAATTCGGCACCGTCCCGGCGACCAACGTCACCGTGGACTCCGACACCCAGATCTCCGCCACCGCTCCGCCGGCGGCGAAACCGGGCAAGGTCGACGTCACCGTTACGACCCTTGCCGGGACCAGCGCCAGGGCGCGCGGCGCCACCTTCACCTACACCGCCTGCGTCGTCCCCCGGCTGAAGGGCAAGAAGCTGGGCGTGGCGAAGAACCGCCTTCGCCGCGGCGGCTGCACGCTCGGCAAGGTGACGCAGGTCGACGGCCCGCTCAGCAAGGCCGGGATCGTCGTCAAGCAGGCGCCGAAGCCGGGGGCTGTCCTTGCAAAGGGCGCCAAGGTCAAGGTGAAGGTGGTGAAGAAGTAGGGAGGCGAATCCCGGGATTCGCGGCAATCGCCGATCGGGAGGGGCCCGCGGGCCCCTCCCGGCGTTTCAGTTCTCGGCGAGGACGCGGGCCTTCTCGGCCGCGAGCTCCTCGTCGCTGAGGACGCCCTTCTCGTGCAGGGAGGCGAGCCGCTCCAGCCGCTGCAGGCGGGCGTCCTGGCCGCTGAGCTCGGTCGTCGGTGCCTCGCCGTCGGCGGGCGGCCGCCGCACCTCCGGCAGCCGCAATTTCGCCGCCCGCTCGCCGAGGTTGGCGCCTTTGACCGCGTCGACCACTTTGTCCCTGGTGTTGCCGAAGGCGTCGCTGAACTCGGCGTCGGGGTGCTCCTCCTGCGTCTGCTTGCGTAGCTCGTGGATCCCGAAAGCGGCCATGCCGGCGACGATCAGCGTGGTCACGAAGGAGCGCAGGCCCTGGGTCGGCCCGGTGAGGAAATAGATGCAGACGACGATCCCGAGGCCGGTGTAGACGTAGGCGGAGTAGCGCTGGAGGACGGGCGCCATCGCCATCCGGGTGGCGCTCGCGGCCTTGGTCGGCGAGGCGAGCCAGCCGGCGGCGGCGAAGAGGACGCCGATCACGATCACCGTCGTCGCGATGCTGACCATCAGCGAGGTGCCGATCGACCAGGCCGCTTCCCCCGCCGGTTTCACGCTCTCGGTCGCGACCAGCTGGTCGATCACGATGCCGCCGGCGATCTTGCGGACGATGATCACCCCGAAGCCGGCGGCGATCAGCGCGATGCCGCTGGAGAGCACCGTCACCCAGCGGCTGCCGCGGGCGAGGTAGATCGCGCCGCCGAAGGCGGCGAAGGTGAGGATCGAGAGGACCAGCGCCAGCCCCTTGATCGCGACGGCGATGTTCTGCGCCGTCTTCAGCTGGTCGGAGCGGAGGATCTCGACTTCGCCGGCGTCTTCGGGCAGTTTCTCGGCCAGGCTCTTGCCGATCCCGATCTCGTCGGCGAGGTTGGTGATCAGGCTGCCGAGCTCGAGGCTGACGTTGCCTTCTTCGGTCGAGACCGCGTCGCCCTTGTCCTCCAGCACCGCGATCAGCTGTTCGTGGGCGGAGCGGTTGGCGTCCTCCCAGAGGTTCTGCGCGGTCGAGGTTTCCAGCACCCTTTCCGCCGCCTGGCCGGCCACCTGGCGCAGCCCACCGGCCGCCGGTCCGGCCAGGTCCTTGGTGTCGCCGGGAAGGATTTCTTTCAGTTCGTTCTCGACGTCGACGTTTTCGTAGAGCTGGTCGACGAGGTACTCGCCGACGGCGCTGCGGATCTCTTCGTTTCGCAGCAGCCGGTCGCTGGTCGCCACCCAGTCGTCGGTATTGAGCGCCTGGCGCTCGGTCCAGATCGCGAAGACGCTGAGGAAGGCGAAGATCGAGCCGAGGACGACGAGGGCCTTAACCGTTCGTCTGCGCCCGCGGCTCATTGGGGGGGATGGTATACGTGACGAATGAAGCTCGAGGGGATTCACCACATAACCGCGATCACCGAGGACGCCCAGCGAAACGTCGACTTCTACGCCGGCGTGATGGGTCTGAGACTGGTCAAGAAAACCGTCAACCAGGACAACCCGACCGTCTACCACCTCTTCTTCGCCGACGAGGACGGCGACCCGGGCTCCGACCTGACCTTCTTCGAGTACCCCGGCGCGGCCCCTGGCCGGGCGGGGGCGGGGATGGTCCACCGGATCGTCTGGCGCGTCGCCTCCGCCGGCTCACTCGACTTCTGGGCCGAGCGCCTCGGCGCCAACGGGGTCGAGACCACCCGTGAGGGGGAGAGCCTGCGCTTTGCCGACCCCGAGGGGCTCGAGCACGAGCTCGCCGTGGTCGCGGTCCCGGATCCGCCGCTGGTCGCCGACCACCCCGAGGTCCCGGCCGAGCTCGCCCTCCAGGGCTTCCACGCGGTGCGCGCCTACAGCGCCGCTCCGGAGGTCAGCAGCTCCCTGCTCGAAGCGCTCGAGTTCGAGCTCGCCGGCGAGGCCTGGGAGGCGCGCGGGGCCGAGCGCGGCGGGCTCTACGCCTTCGACCCGCCGCCGCCCGACGGCGGCCTGCAGGGCGCCGGCAGCGTCCACCACGTCGCCTGGGCGTCGCTGCCGGACGAGCTGCTGCAGTGGCGCCAAAAGGCGGTCTCGGCCGGGGCCCAGCCGACCCCCGAGATCGACCGCTTCTACTTCCGCTCGGTCTATTTCCGCGAGCCCAGCGGCGTCCTCTTCGAGATCGCCACGATCGGCCCCGGCTTCACCGTCGACGAGCCGCTCGAGCACCTGGGCGAGAAGCTCTCGCTGCCACCCGACTACGAGCACCTGCGGGCCGAGGTGGAGCCGAACCTGCGCCCGGTGCGCAACCCGCGCTCGGACCGGGGGGAGTGAGCCGGGAGTTCACCTGGCGCGACGCGGGACGGACCGTCGTCCTGCGCCGTGGCGCGGTCGCGGCGGCCCCTGGCCTGCTCGAGGAGCACGGCTTCGGGTCCTTTCACCTGCTGAGCACGCCGCGAGCGCTGGCGGGCGCCCCCGAGCTCGCCGCCGCCGCCAGCGCCGTCCACGAGGTCGCCCCCGGCCAGATCCCCGACCTCGCCGCCGATCTCCTCAGCTCCGCCACCCTCCAGGGCGCGTTCGCAGTTTCGGACCGTACGGGTCCGAAACTGCGAACGCGGTTCGCGGAGACGGCTCCCGGGTTCGTCGCGCTCGGCGGCGGCAGGGTCGTCGACGTCGCCAAGGCGCTCGCCTCGGTCGCCGGCGCCAAGGTGGCGGCGATCCCGACGACGATGTCGGGGGCGGAGATGACCGCGATCCACCGGCTCCCGGCCGGAGCCGAGAGCCGGGTGCGGGCGATGGTCCGCCCGGCGCTGGTGATCGCCGACCCCGCGGCGATGACCGGCCAGCCGGAGCGGCAGCTGCGGGCGAGCTCGATGAACGCCCTCGCCCACGGGGCCGACACCCTCTACACGCCGCTCTCCAACCCGGTCTCGGAGATGACCGCGCTGCGCGGCGCCGGCCTGATCGCCGCGGCGCTCGACCAGCCGCGGGAGGGGCGCGACGACGCCGGCCTCGCCCTCGGCTCGCTGCTCTGCGGCTACGCGATCGACTCCGCCGGCTACGGCCTGCACCACGTCGTCTGCCAGACCCTGGTCCGCGTCTGCGGCAGCTCCCACGCGGAGACCAACGCCGCGATCCTGCCCGAGGCCGCGGCCTGGCTCGCTGCCCAGGCGCCCGCGCCCTTTGCCGACCTCGCCGCCGCCCTCGGCACCGACTCGGCCAACCTCGCCCCGCGCATCCGCGAGCTCGGCCGGCCCGCCGGTCTCGGCGAGAGCGGCGGCGACCGCGCCAAGCTCGGGCAGGCGATCGAGGCGATGCTCCAGCGCCCCGAGCTCGCCAGCGTCCCTGCCCCTCCTTCTCACGACGAGCTGGCGGAGCTGATCGACCGCGCTTGGTGAGGGGTAACCGGGGCGGCTTCGCCGTGTAGCGCTCTGCGTGACCGCCGAGCGACTCGACCGCTACCACGCCTACACCCGCAGGCACAGCGTCAACTGGCCGCTCTACCTGCTGGCCCGGGTCTTCCTGCAGCCGTTCTTCTTCGTCTACTTCCGCTACTCCCGCACCGGCCGCGAGTACGCCCGCATCAGGGGCGGCCTGATCGTCGCCGCCAACCACCGCAGCTTCCTCGACCCCTTCGTGATCGGCGGCTGCCTGCCCTGGCGGCGGCCGATGAACTACGTCGCCAAGGTCGAGCTGTTCGAGCGCCGCTGGCAGGGCTGGCTGCTCTCCCGGCTCGGGGCCTTCCCGATCCGCCGCGGCGAATCCGACGAGGACTCGATGGAGACGGCCCGGCTCGCGGTCGAACGCGGCGGCGTCGTCTGCATGTTCCCCGAGGGGACGCGGATCCGCCGCGGCACCCTCGGCAACCCCCGGCGCGGCGTCGGCCGCCTGGCGCTGCAGACCGGGGCGCCGGTGATCCCGACCGCCGTGATCGGCACCGAACACGTCCGCCGCGGCTGGCGCATCCGCCCCCGCAAGGTCAAGGTCAGGCTCGGCAAGGCGATGACCTTCCCGGTCGCCGAGGAGCCCTCGCAGGCGCTGGCGGAAACGGTCACGAGCCGGATCTGGCCCAACGTGCAGCTGCAGTGGGAAGACCTCGGCGGGGTGCCGCCGATGCGCCGCGCCGCGGTGATCGGCGCCGGCAGCTGGGGCACCGCGGTCGCCGTCCTGCTCGCCCGAGGGGGGCTCGAGGTGCAGCTGGGGACCCGTTCCAACGAGCGCACCGCCGAGCTGATCGAGGACGGCGAGAACAAGCGCTACCTGCCGGGCGTGCCGCTGCCGGAGTCGATCGACGTCCGCCACTCCTCGGCGATCGAGCTCGCCGGCCTCGACCTGATCTGCCTCGCGATCCCCTCCAAATCCCTGCCGCAGGCGGTCGGGGCGATCGCCGACCGGGTCAGCTCGCGCTCCTCGGTCCTGCTCCTGACCAAGGGCCTGATCGCCCCCCAGGGCCAGCTGCCGGCCGAGTACGTCGGGGAAAGGGTGCGGGCGCGGGCGATCGCCTGCCTCGGCGGCCCCGCCCACGCGCGCGAGTCGGTCTCCGGCTCGGCGGCGCTGGTGCTCGGCTCCGCCGACGCCGACCTGCGTGAACAGCTGGGCGCCGTCTTCGACCGCGCCGGCCTGGTCTGCGAGCGCTCACCCGACGTGATCGGGGTGGAGATGGCGGGGGCGGCGAAGAACGCCGCCGCGCTGGCCGCCGCCGCGGCCGAGCCTCACGGGCTCAACGCCGCCGGCATCGCGGTCGCCGAGATCTGGGGCGAGTGCATCGAGTACGCGCTCGGGCACGGGGCCGAACTGGAGACCTTCGTCGGCCTCGCCGGGGTCGGCGACCTGACCGCGACGATGATGGCTCCCGACGGGCGCAACCGGCGGGCCGGCGAGCTGCTCGGCGCCGGCGTCCCGGCAGAGGAGATCCCGGCCAAGGTCGGCCAGGCCTCCGAGGGCCTCGACACGGCGCCGCTCCTGGCCGCGACGGTCGCCGCCGCCGGCGGTCGCGCCGCCGCGCTGAGCGGCCTGGCGCAACTGATCCACGGAGAGATCGACGCCGAGGAGTGGATCGCCGGCATGCGCCGGGCGGAGCGCACCAGGCGGGCGGCCTGATGCGGCGGCCGGGCGAGGTCAGCCGGGCGCGGCGAGGACTAGGCTTGGGCGGTGAGCGGCCCCGAGGAGAACGTCGAGCCCCGCGAGCTGGGACCGGCGGCGAAGGCGGAGCTGGACCGCGCCTTCGAGGAGTTCTACCGCTCCCACCTGCGCGACTGCTACTCCTACGCCTACTACCGGGTGGGGAACCACCACGACGCCGAGGACCTGACCGAGCAGGCCTTCCTACAGGCCTACCGCCACTTCGACCGGGCGCGGCGCGAGTCGGACGGCCGGCCGCTGCGGCCGTGGCTGATCCGGATCGCCCACAACCTCGCCTCCAACTACTACCGCGACCGCTCGCGGCGGCCGCAGACGCCGCTGGAAAACGCCGACCCGATCGCCGCCCGTCACGACACCGAGGCGATCGCCGAGGGCCGCGAGGAGCTGCGCCAGGTGATGGCCAACCTCGAGCACCTCTCCGACGACCGCCGCGAGGCGCTGATCATGCGCTTCGCCCTCGGCATGGACAACCGCGAGATCGCCCGGGCGCTGGGACGGTCCGACGGCGCCACCAAGGTCTTGATCCATCGCGCGATCAAGCAGCTGCAGGAGGAGATGAGCGATGAGCGAAGCGAGTAGCGGCATCGGCAGCTGGGACGTCGAGCAGCTGCTGACCGACGCGCTGCGGCCGATCGAGCCGCCGGAGCGCCTCTCCAGCCGGGTCGAGGACACGCTCTCCGCCGTCACCGCGGCGGCCGCGGAGGAGCTCTCCGAATGGGCCGAGGAGCTCTCCGAGAGCGAGCTGCGGGCGCTGCGCGACCCGCGCAACTGGGTGCGGCCGGTGGTCGCTGTCGGCGCCGGCGGCGTTGCCACCGGCGCCCTGGTCCTGCTGGAGCTGCGCCGCCGCAGCCGCCAGCAGAGCGCCAGCGGCCTCAAGGCCCTAACCGACGGTCTGCGCTCCCGCCTCTGAGCCCTCGCGCGGTTCCTTTTTCGCCCCACGCGACCGAAAGGAACCACGCGGCGTCCCGGCGGCGGCGGCCAGGCCGAGCAGGCCGAGCGCCAGGTTGAGCGCTTCGTTGCCGCCGCTGGCGGGGAGGAAGCCGAGGATCGCGTCGCCGCTGCCGAGCGCGAAGCCCCAGACCGCGAGCACGGTCAGGAGCGCCCCGGCCGCGAGCGCGTAAGTTCGCGGCGCGGTCCCGGCGAAGAGCAGGCCGAGCGAGCCGAGGGCAACGTAGAGGAGGTTCAGCCAGGCGTTGACCCGGAGCACCCCGAGCGCCTCCTCGACCGCCCCCGGGCTGCCGAAAGAAGCGCTGTAGAAGAAGCCGGCGATGCCGAGGACGACGAGCAGCAAGCCGGCCGCGGCGGCGTAGAGGCGGGAGGGGCTGGGGGGCTCCATCGGCGCCGATTGTAGGCTCCCCGTCCCGATGCCCCAGACCTGTTACCGCCACCCCGACCGCGAGACCGGCGTCTCCTGCTCCTCCTGCGGGCGCCCGATCTGCCCCGACTGCATGACCCCGACCCCGGTCGGGATGCGCTGCCCCGAGTGCATGCGGGAGCGGACCAAGGTAGTGCACGGGGTGGGCCAGCCCGGCGGGTTCGCGCAGGCGCCGGCCACCTTCGTCCTGATCGCGATCAACGTCGTCGCCTACCTGATCGAGCTCGCCGGCGGGACCGGCGGCCTCAACAACCCCGGCGGCGGCATCGTCGAAGACTTCGCCCTCTTCGGCCCCCTGGTCGGCGAAGGCGAGTGGTACCGGCTCATCACCTGCGGCTTCCTCCACGTCAGCCTGATCCACCTCGGCTTCAACATGCTGCTGCTGTTCTTCCTCGGCCGGCTGCTGGAGCCGGCGCTGGGGACGCCGCGCTACGTCGTCCTCTACTTCGCCGCGCTGCTCGGCGGCTCCTTCGGGGCGCTGATCCTCGACCCCAACTCGCTCACGCTGGGCGCCTCGGGGGCGGTCTTCGGCCTCGCCGGCGCCACCTTCGTGATCGCCCGGGGGAGGGGGATGGACGCGATCGCCGGCGAGATCGGCTTCCTGATCGTCTTCAACCTGATCTTCACCTTCGCCTCCGGGCGCAACATCAGCGCCGGCGGCCACCTCGGCGGTCTCGCGGCCGGCATCCTCTGCGCGCTGGCGATCGTCGCCGGCGAGCGCGGGATGTTCGGCCGCCACCGAGTTCAGATCGAGTTCGCGGCGATGGTCCTCGTCGCCGCCGTCTCGGCGGTCGGGGCGATCGCGATCAGCTGAGCTGGGTCGGCGGGCCGAGGGCGGCGAAGGCAGCTGTCCCAGGCGGGTCGATGCGGTCGGGGTGGAGCAGGTGCCCGAGCAGCTCGACGCCGTCGACCAGGCGCGGCCCGGCTTCGGCGAAGCTGGTGCTGGATTCGACCGCGAAGGCGCGCGGGGCTCCGAGCGCGGCGATCTGCTCCCAGTGCTCCATCGCCTGGGCGCGGGCGCTGTCGAGTGAGCCGTCGGGCATGACGATGACGACGTCGGCGCGCAGGCTCTCCAGCTCGCCCCAGCCGACGTCAGGCGGGTTCAGGCCGGGGTCGCCGGCGACGTCCTCGCCGCCGGCGATCGAGATCATCTCCGGAATCCAGAAGCCGCCGACCCGCGGCTGGTCGAGCCCCTCGAGCGCGATCACCCGCGGGCTGGGCGCTCCGGCGACCGCCGCGCGCACCGCCGCCAGGCGGCCCTCGAGCTCCCCGCGCAGCTCGTGCGCGTGCTCTTCCATGCCCGTGGCCTCGCCAAGGTGAACGATCTCTTCGAGCATCTCGCTGAGCGTCGCGACCCTCATTGGTCGCTCAATATCGCACTTATCGAAATCTTCCCCGGGGGCGGCCCAGCTATATTGCGTTCGCCGCATGGCCGAGGACGTCCCAGCCCGAAGTACCGGGCCGCATAGCCGATGAGCGTCCTCCTGCTCGTCCTCCTTCTGCTGTTGATCGCGATCAACGGCTTCTTCGTCGCCGCCGAGTTCGCGCTCGTGCGCACCCGCCGCGGCAAAATCGAACAGCTGGCGGAGGAAGGCGAATCGGGCGCCGAGGCGGTCGTCAAGCAGCTCGACAAGATCGACGAATCGCTCTCCGCCTGTCAGATCGGGATCACGATCGCCTCGATCGGCATCGGTTTCCTCGGCGAGCCGGCGCTGGCGGTGCTGCTGGAGCCGGTCTTCGGCGGCCTCTCGCACGGGGTCGCGGTCGCGCTCTCGGTCGGGATCGCCTTCGTCCTCGTCACCGCCGCTCACATCAGCGTCGGCGAGCAGGTGCCGAAGATGCTGGCGATCGCCAACGCCGAGCGCGTCGCCCGCCGGGTCGCCCGCCCGCTCGACTGGTTCCGCGCCGGGACGGCGCCGGTGACGATGCTGCTGAGCGCCTTCTCCAACGCGATCGTCCGCCTCTTCGGCGTCAATCCGAAAGACCTCGAACAGCACCACACCGCCGAGGATCTGAAACAGATCATCGACAGCTCCCGCCTCGGCGGCCACCTCGACCCCGGCGAGGCCGGCATGCTCGGCGGCGTCTTCCACCTGCACGAGCAGGAGGCGCGCGAGGTGATGACGCCGATCCCGGCGGTGATCACGGTGGATGCCTCGGAGACGGTCGAGGCGGCGCTGCGGCGCTGCGTCAGCTCCGGCCACACCCGCCTGGTCGTGATCGAGGACGAGAACCCGGACCGGGTCAAAGGGATCGTCCACAACAACAGCCTCGCCCGGGTCTACATGAGCGACGGCCCCGGGGCGACGATCGAGTCGGTGGTCCGCGACGCCCTGATCATCCCCGAGACGCGCCCGCTCGACGACCTCCTGCACGACCTCCAGGTCCAGCGCACCTCGCTTTCGGTCGTCGTCGACGAGTACGGCCGCACGGTCGGGATCGTCACCGTCGAGGACATCCTCGAGGAGGTGGTGGGGGAGATCGAGGACGAGACCGACCCCCGCGCGGCGGCGCTGCGGCGACTCACCAACGGCGACTGGTTCGTCCGCGGTCACGTCTCGCTCGGCGACCTCGCCGACGCCGGGATCGAGCTGCCGGTCGACACCGACGCCTACAACTCGGTCGGCGGCTACGTCTTCGGCGAGCTCGGCCGGCTGCCCAAGCGCGGCGACTCGATCGTCGCCGACTGCTACACGATCCGGGTCGAGGCGGTTCGCGAGAACCGGATCGAGGCCGTGCGGATCAGCAGTTCCGTCCGTACGGACGCCTAGCTTCTCCGGGCAACCCGCGAGTCACCCAAGTTTGGAGGTACGAGCATGTGGGTTGTTCGCCTGACCGACAAGCAGCTCGAGGTCCTGAGGGCGCTGCTGCGCTCCGAGGAACACCTCGGCCCAGCTCTCAAAGGATCGATCGAGGCCCTCGACCTCGCCCGCTGGGACGAGCTTCCCGAGGCCGAGCTGCCATGGGAGGAGATCGAGATCATCGCCCGCCGCCAGGGGATATCCGAGGCGGACGTGATCTGGGACTTATCTGGGAAAGGAAAAAGGAAAGCGGCGCAAGCCGAATAGATCAGTCGTAGGGGTAAAAACCCGCCCCGGACTTACGGCCCAATTTTCCTTCTGCGGCCATCTTCACCATCAGCGCGGGGGGCTTGTGCGCCTGATCGCCGGAGTCGGCGTGGAGGGCATCGCCGATCGCCTCGGCGACGTCGAAGCCGACGAAGTCGAGCAGCGCCAGCGGACCCATCGGGTGGCCGGCGCCGAGCTTCATGCAGGTGTCGACCTCGCCGGCCTCCATGCCGGTCCGTTCGACCAGCCGCACGGCGTCGAAGAGGTAGGGAAAGAGCAGGCGGTTGACGACGAAGCCCGCTTCGTCTGGGACCTCGACCGCGGTCTTGCCCAGGGCCGCGCACCAGGCCAGCGCCTGCTCGCGGGAGCCGGCGGCGCCGGCGGGGAAGCAGACCTCGATCAGCTGCATCCGCGGCACCGGGTTGAAGACGTGCAGGCCGAAGAGCTTCTCGGTGCCGGCGGCGGCGGCGATCTCGCCGATGCTGAGCGAAGAGGTCGTGGTCGCCAGGTCGGCGTTGGGGCAGGCGGCGGCGATGGTGGAGAGGAGCTCGCCCTTGGGGCCGACCTCCTCGACGATCGCCTCGACGATGACGTCGCAATCGGCGAGATCGGCGGGGTCGGTGGTGACCCGCAGCCGCGACGGCTCGGCGCCCTCGATCTTGGCGCAGGCGGCGACGATTTTCTCCTCCGCCCGCCAGGCCGAGGCCTCGCTGCGAGCGAGCAGGATCGTCGCCGCGGTCGTGGTCGAGACGGCGGCGAGGCCGGTGGCGATTGCCCCGCTCCCCGCGATCCCCGGACTTTCGTACCCCTGGTTAGCGCTCATTGGGGCGGGTTCCTATCACGCTGGCCCCGGCCGGTGCCGGGCGGGTCCACAAGCAGCCGTGGAGAAGGCTGATTGACGAGTCAGTCGGAGATCTATGATTCAGAAGCAACAAGCTGAAGAAGATCTTGAGAGAACGGAGAAAGCGATGGCGGAGAACGGAAACGGCAGCTTCGGCGGCCGCGAGGTAGTGATCGTCGAGGCGGTCCGCACCCCGATCGGCCGCGGGCACCCGGAGAAGGGCTACTACAAGGACACCCATCCCTCCGCCATCCTCGCTCGCACCCTGGAGGAGCTGATCAAGCGCTCCGGCATCGACCCGGCCGAGGTCGGCGACGTGATCGGCGGCTGCGTGCAGCAGTTCGGCGAGCAGGCGCTCAACATCACTCGCAACGCCTGGCTCGAGGCGGGTCTGCCGATGGAGGTCCCCGCGACCACCGTCGACCGCCAGTGCGGCTCCGGCCAGCAGGCGGTCAACCTGGCGGCGGCGCTGATCGCCTCCGGCGTTCACGACGTCGCCGTCGGCTGCGGCGTCGAGCACATGGGCCACATCTCCTTCGCCGACAGCGCCAGCGTCCAGGCCGAGCACGGATATGCCTTCACGCCGGAGCTGATGGAGCGCTACAACCTGATCCCGCAGGGCCTCTCGGCGGAGATGATCGCCGACAAATGGGAGATCCCTCGCTCCGAGCTGGACGAGTTCGGCCTGCGCTCGCAGCAGCTGGCCCGGCAGGCGACCGAGGAGGGCCGCTTCGAGCGCGAGATCATGCCCTTCCAGGTCAACGGCGACACCTACGCGACCGACCAGGGCCTGCGCGAGACCACGCTCGAGGGCCTGGCCGGCCTCAAGCCCGCCTTCAAGGAGGATGGCAAGATCACCGCCGGCAACTCGTCCCAGGTCTCCGACGGCGCCGCCGCGGTGCTGCTGATGACTCGCGAGAAGGCCGAGGCCCTGGGGCTGACCCCGCGGGCGCGGATCTTCGACCAGACCACGGTCGGGGTCGATCCGGTGATCATGCTGACCGGCCCGATTCCGGCAACGAAAAAGATCCTCGAGCGCAACTCGATGCAGATCGACGACGTCGACCTGGTCGAGGTCAACGAGGCCTTCGCCTCGGTGGTCGCGGCCTGGCAGCGCGAGATCGGACCCGACATGGATCGGGTCAACGTCAACGGCGGCGCGATCGCCCTCGGCCACCCGCTGGGCGGCTCCGGCGCCCGCCTGATCACCACCCTCCTGCACGAGCTGGAGCGCTCCGACAAGGAGATGGGCCTGGTGACGATGTGCTGCGGTGGCGGACTCGGGACCGGGACGCTGATCCAGCGGGTCTGACGCGGGCTCCGGGCCGGGTACCAGACGTTTGTCCGCATCCGCCGGGGGGCGGGGATAGGTTGCCGTCCCCCCGTCCCCCGCGGCAGTAGGTTGCCGCCTCCCATCTACATCCACCCAGAGAGGATCTGACTTTGAGCAAGCGACTATTCGCGTCGATCGCCGCTGTCCTGGCGATCGCCCTGATCGCCGGCTGCGGCGGTAGCGACAGCAGCGACAGCGAGACGACCGCCGGTGGCGGCGAGGCCAGTGGCGCCTCCGGCGGCCCGGCTCTGACCAAGGCTGAGTTCATCAAGCAGGGCGATGAAATCTGCAAACAGAACCAGGACGACGCCGAAGGCGAGATCGAGGCCTTCATCGAAGACGCCGGCGACGGCGAACCCTCCGAGGAGGACCAGGAACAGCTGATCAACGAGATCGTGGCTCCGGCGCTTCAGGCCAGCGCCGATGGGCTGCGCGAGCTGACCCCGCCGGCTGGCGAAGAGGACGCGGTCGCGGAGATCGTCGACGGCCTCGACGAGGCCATCGCCAGTGTCGAAGACGACCCGGTCGCGGCCATCGAAGGGGACCCGTTCGCCGACGTCAACGAGAAGGCCGTCGCCTTCGGATTCAAGGTCTGCGGGGAGAACTGACGCTCCCGCAGCGTCACTTGGTTTGTCGAGAGGCGCCCTCCGGGGCGCCTCTCGTCTATATGCTCCGCCGCGATGGATTTGACGCTGTCGCCATCGGAGGAGGGGTTCCGCGAAGAGGTTCGCGCCTGGCTGGAGGAGAACCACCCGGGTCCCGAGCCCGAAGGCGGTCTCGACGAGGTCATGGCCTTCCGCCGCGAGTGGCAGCTGAAGATGCACGCCGCCGGTTGGGCCGGGATCTCCTGGCCGAAGGAGTACGGCGGCCGCGGCGCGACGATGATCGAGCAGGCGATCTTCGTCGGTGAGGCGGCGCGCCTGGAAGCGCCCAGCCCCGCCAACGTGCTCGGCCTGGCGATGGGCGGCCCGGTCGTGATCGCCCACGGCACCGACGAGCAGAAGCAGCGCTACCTGGAGCCGATCCTGACCGGCGAGGAGATCTGGTGCCAGGGCTTCTCAGAGCCCGAGTCCGGTTCCGACCTGGCCTCGCTGAAGACCCGCGCGGTCAAGGACGGCGACGAATGGGTCGTCACCGGGCAGAAGGTCTGGACCACGTTCGCCCAGTACGCGAAGTGGTGCATGCTGGTCGCCCGCACCGACCCCGACGCCCCCAAGCACCAGGGGCTGACCTACTTCCTGATGGACATGGAGCAGGACGGCGTCGAAGCCAAACCGCTGGTTCAGATCACCGGTGAGGGCGAGTTCAACGAGGTCTTCTTCGATGAGGCCCGCGTCCCCGACGCGAACGTCGTCGGCGGCGTCGGCAACGGCTGGAGCGTCGCGATCACGACCCTGATGAACGAGCGCGCCGGCCTCGCCTTCGGGGCCATCGCCCAGATCCAGAACAGCCTTGGCCGGCTCGCGAAGCTGGCGACCGAGGTCCGCGAGAACGGCGGCACCGCGGCTGAGGACTCCTACTACCGCCAGCGGATTGCCCAGCTCTACATCGAGGCCGAGACGATGCGGCTGAACGCCTACCGGGGCCTGACCAAGACGATGCAGTCGGGGATCCCGGGGCCCGAGGGCTCGCTTGGCAAGTGGCAGTGGGCGGACATCAACCAGGACCTGACCGAGCTGGCGCTCGAGCTCGAAGGCGCCTACGCGCCGGTCACCCATGGCGCCGGCGGCGCGATCGAGGGCGGCTCCTGGCAGTACGGCTTCCTCCGCTCCCGCGCCAACTCGATCGAGGGCGGGACCACGGACATCCTCAAAAACATCATCGCCGAGCGGGTCCTGGGCCTGCCGCGGCTGCGCTAGGGCCTCCGACCATGTATTTCGACCTCACCGACGAGCAGCAGGCGATCAAGTCGACCGCCAAGGACTTCCTCGCCTCGCGCTACAAATCGGACCGGGTCCGCGAGCTCGCCGAGAGCGACGACGGCTTCGACGCCGCCGGCTGGGCCGAGATGGCCGAGCTCGGCTGGACCGGGCTGGCGCTGCCCGAGGAGTGGGGCGGCCAGGGCCTCGGCATCGTCGACCTGGCGATCCTCTTCGAGGAGATGGGCTACGCGCTCGCTCCCTCGCCGCTGCTCTCCAACACGGTCGTCGGGCTGGCGCTCGCGCACTGCGGCTCCGACGACCAGCGCGAGCGCTATCTGCGGCCGCTTGCCGCCGGCGAGCGCCGTGGCACGCCGGCGCTCTGGGATGCCGGCTCGCCCGCGTCGATCGGCGAGTTCACGATGGAGGCCGAGGCCGACGGCGACGGGGTCGTCCTCAACGGCGAGAAGACCCTGGTCATCGATGCCGCCGGCGCCGACTTCTTCCTCGTCGCCACGGCCGACGGCCGCCGCCACCTGGTCGAGCGCGACGCCGCCGGCCTGACGCTGACGCCGCAGGGCTCGATCGACCTCACCCGCCGCCTCTCCACGGTCGCCTTCGACGGCGTCCGCGTCGCCGCCGCCGACACGCTGCCGGGGGCGAGGGAGGACTACAACGCGGTCTTCTTCCGCGTCTGCGTCGCCCTCGCCGCCGAGTCGACCGGGGTCGCCCAGCGGACGATGGAGATGGCGGTCGAGTACGCCAAAGACCGCCAGCAGTTCGGCCGCCCGATCGGCGCCTACCAGGCGGTCTCCCACCGCTGCGCGCAGATGCTGCTGGAGACCGAGAACGCCCGCTCCGCCGTCTACGGCGCCGCCTGGGCCGCCGACGCCGAGCCGGACTCGCTGCCGCTGGCCGCCTCGATGGCCAAGGCCTACGCCTGCGACGCCGGCTGGCGCGTTCCCGACGCCTCGATCCAGGTCCACGGCGGGATCGGCTTCACCTGGGAGCACGACCTTCACTTCTTCCTCAAGCGCGGCCGCGCCAACGCGGCCATGTTCGGCGACCCCAAGTGGCACCGTGAACGGGTCGCCGACGCCGTCCTGTCGCGCGTAGGCGAGCCGGCGGCGGCCTGAGCCGGGCGGGGCGTGAGATGAGCGCCCTGGACCGTGTCTCTGTCGCCGCGATCGGCACCTCGGTAGCCGAGCTCGAGGCCGATGCCCTGCGGGCCGAGGCGGCGGGGATCGAGTGCGTATGGGCGCCCGAGCTGTTCCGCAGCGCCTCCACCCAGGCCGCCTACCTGGCGGCGAAGACCTCGACGATCGGGGTCGCCACCGGGATCGTCTGGGCCTTCACCCGCAGTCCCTTCATCCACGCCGTCAGCGCCCTCGACGTTGACGAGATGTCGGGCGGCCGCTTCCGCCTCGGCATGGGCGCCGGGGTGAAACGGCTGAACGAGACCTGGCACAACGCCGATTACGGCAAACCGGCGCCGCACCTCCGGGAGGCGATCGAGGCGACGCGGCTGATCATGCGGCAGGCCAACGCCGGCGAGCCGATCCGCTACCAGGGCAGCTACTACGACATCGACATCAAGGGCTGGATCCGGCCGCACCCGCCGGCGCGCGAGGGCGTGCCCCCGATCTACACCGCCGCCGTCCAGGGCGGGATGGCGCGGATGGCCGGCGACGTCGCCGACGGCCTGATCGGCCACCCGATCCAGAGCCTGCGCTGGATCGACGAGGTCGTGGTCCCGGCCTTCGAGACCGGGCTCGAGCGCTCCGGCCGCGACCGCTCCTCCTTCGACTACCTTCCGACCGTCTGCTGCGCGATCGACGACGACGAAGGGCGGGCGATCGAGATGGCGCGCCGCACGATCTCCTTCTACGCGACGGTGAAGACCTACATGCCGCTCTGGGAGCTGCACGGGTTCGCCGACGACGCGGTGGCCGCGGGCGACGCCTTCCGCCGCGGCGACCTCGCCGGCGTGCCGGCCGCGATCAGCGACGAGATGGTCGACGCCTATTGCGCCGCCGGGCCGCTCGACAAGGTCCGGGCCCGGGTCGAGCAGACGGCCGAGCGCGCCGACGGCGTCTTCCTCACCCCGCCGACCTACTTCATCTCGCCCGAGGAGCTGGGCGAGTTCCAGAACCGGATCGTCGACGCCTTCGGACCGGGCGCCTGAGCGCGGCCGCCGAAAGCCGCCTCGACGAAGTCCTCGCGCGCGTGCGCGAGATCCCGCCCGGGTTCGTCCGCAGCTACGGCGACGTCAGCCCCGGCGCCCCGCGCTACGCCGGCACCGTGCTGTTTGAGATCGACGAGCCCGACCTGCCCTGGTGGCGGGTGGTCCGCGCCGACGGCTCGCTCGCGAAGGGGGCCCGCCAGCGGCGGCACCTGGTCGCCGAGGGGGTCCCCTTTCGCGGCGAGCGCGTCGAGATGAGCGCGGCTCGTTTTGCTCCCTAGCTGCCTACGGGCAGACGACCACCAGGTGGAAGTCGGCGTCCTCGTTGGCCCCGTCTTTGTCGCGGGTGTGAACTTCGACCGCGTTCGCGTTGGCCGGCGAGGTGTTGGTCTGGGCGTAGCCCGAGGTCGGGATCGTGGTGCCGGCGTTGTTGCGCGCGGCGACGTTGGCGCAGCCGGAGACGTTGAGCGGGAAGACGACCGAGACCGAGCCGCCGCCCTCGACCGCGGTGATACCCGTGTCGCTGGCCCGGGCGAGCGCCGCGTTGCCGGGGCTGGCCGGGTTGTTGACGACCGCCCAGTAGGTGTGCGTGGCGCGCTGGGCGAACGGCACGGTGCCGAGCTTGGCGGTGTTGATCTGGAACCCGGTCAGGGTCTTCTTCTTCAGCTTGCCGCCGCCGATCGTCTGCTTCATGATCGCGCCGCCGTTGATGTTCTGGGCGGCGTAGGCGGTACCGGCGAGGGCGGTGATCAGGGCGATCACCGCGACGACCATCGCCGGCGACGGGCGTCTGCTTTTGAGCGTGCTCATCTGGACTCCCTTCGGTTTGAGGAGGAGTAGCGGAAATTAGGTAACCCGATCGAGCGGCGGAAGCTTCGGTTTCCAGGTGTGCGCGCACCGATTTGCGCCTGGCGGGCGGCTAGGAGGGCCTAGGCGGGCAGCGCCGCGACGAAGCGCTGGAAGGCGGCGACGTCGGTCACGGCGGGGCCGTGGCCAGGCAGGATCAGCGAGGGCTCCAGCGCGGCCAGCTTCTGGATCGAGCGTCGGTTCTCGGCCGGGTCGTAGGTGAAGATCTTCGGCGGCTCCTTGATCCCCGGCAGGGCGGTGGCGTAGCTCATGTTGCGGATCACGTCGCCGCAGATCGCCACCCGGTCCGCATCGCGGAAGAAGATGACCTCGCCGCGGGAGTGGCCCGGAGCGTGGACGACGCGGAAGCCGGCGACCTCGTCGCCCTCGTTGAGGATGCGCTCGACCTCGTAGGGCGGGCCCTCCCAGATCCGGCGGATCAGCTTGTTGACCGGGTTCGAAGCGGCGGCCTCCTGGATCGGCCGTTTGCCTTCCATCGCCTCGACGTCGTCGGCGTGGCAGGCGAGTGGGACGCCGCGCGCCTCGCAGACGTCCTTGGCGACGCCCTGGTGGTCGGGGTGGACGTGGGTCAACGCCACCAACGAGATCTCGCGACCCTCGAGCTCGGCGAAGACGCGACGCCGGTCCCAGCGTCGGCCGGCGTCGATCAGCACGTCCTCGGCGAGGTAGACGTTGATCGTCGGCGCCGGCGTCTCCTTCAATCGCCAGACGCCGGGTGCCAGGTTCTTCATCGCCGTCGCCTCAGTGGGAGATCCCGAGGGTGCCCCGGGGGTCGCCGCTGTGCTCGGCGAGCTCCTCCAGCTTGGCGATCTTGCGTTCGCCTTCGAGCCGCGCCGGGTGCTCGGCGCTCAGCGGCTCGATCAGGCGGCGGATCCGGTTGCGGACCTGCAGCGCGAAGTGGGGGGTGGAGGCGCCGGCGAGCGCGCGGATGTCCTCCGGGGTGATCTCCCGGGCGCCGAGCAGGGCGGGGTTCTCGGTCTCGCTCACGGGGCGCTCCCGATCTTGGTCAGCTCGGCAAGTTCGTTCACTTCCGCCTGCTGGTTCACGTCGATGGCCTCCTGGTCGCCGATCACCCACACGTGGTTGTAGAAGGCGCGGGTCGGGTTTTTGGTGTAGCCGGGCTTCACGTCGAGGAAGTAGCTGCGCAGCTCCGCCGGGAGGGTACCGGCGTCGTCCGTGAGCAGCAGCGGCCCCCAGGTGCCGGAGGCTGAGAGCGGCGCCGCGGCGGCGGCGTTCAGCGGCGCGTCGGTGCGGGTGAGGACGAAGCCGTGGCCGGGGTCGTTGATGCTCCAGCCGAAGTCCTCGTCGTCGTAGCGGGCGAAGGCGATCGCGTTGGCGACGGGATCCTCGCCGGAGACCCGCTTCACCTGCTTGGCGATCGCGGCGATTTCGCGCACGACGCCGGAGGAGATCGCCGAGGAGGGCCCGAGCACGTAGACCGGGACGCCGGGGTGGCGCTCGAGGGCGCCGGCGGTCGCTTTCGGCAGCTTCTCGGCGGCGCTGAAGAGGACGGGGTCGCCGGAGCGCGCGGCCCAGGCGGCGGCCGGCATCGCCAGCTCTGGGGAGGCTTCCGGGGCGAGGACGAAGTGGTCCGGGGGGGAGCCGGAGAGGCGCTCGCGCAGGCGGGCGATCGCCGCCGCCTCGGCGGCGGGCGAACCGGTGGCGACCTTCGTCAACTTGCCGCTCGGCGCGGCGACGTCGCCGATCGCGAAGGCGGTGGCGCCCTTGGTGCTCTTGTCGCCGGCGGGCTGCAGCGCCGCGAGCGCTTCCTCGGTTGCGTCGGGGGGTCCGTCGGCGGCGGAGATCAGGACCGGCGCCCGCACCGGCGCCGCCATCAGCACCGAGGCGGCGATCCCCCCGGCCCAGTCGTCCTCGGCGACGAGGGTGACCGCGGCCGGGCGCTGGGCGGCGGTGACCGAGGGGAAGACCGCGAGCGCGACCCCAGCGGCGTTGGCAGCAGGGTCGGCGCCGCCGACCCGGGTCGTGTTGCCGGTCGCGAAGGCCGGATACCCGAGCTCGGTCGGCTCGGCGGCCACCGCCTCGCCGCCGCCGTCCTCGGCGGCTGGAGCGACGACGGGCGCCGGCGCCTCGGCCGTGTCTCCATCGCCACCACCGCTGCCGCCGACGATCGCCACGATCAGGAAGACGACTCCAAGCAGGGCCAAGCCGCCGACCAGCTTCAGGGCGCCGGGAATCCCCTCGCGCCGGACTGGAGGCGGGGATTTCTCCTCCGGCGGGGGAGATTCGCGCTCTGGCTTCGCCGCCTGCTCGGGCGTATCGGCCGCCGGCACGTCGGCGTTGATCGGTCGTCCCCTGCGCACCCGCGGAACGCTACATGGGCGCTTTTGTCAACCATAGGTTGACTAAGTCGACCGGCGCCCTCGCTTTCCCAGATCCACCGTCTCGTCAGGTAAGGTGCCGGTTGTGACTGGCTGACTGACCAGTCAATCAGTCCCACGCCCAGGAGAGAGACCCATGGACTTCGGATTCAACGACGAGCAGCTCGAGTACAGGGCCAAATGCCGCAAATTCGCCGCCGAGGTGATCCGCCCGGCCGCGCGCAAGCACGACGAAGAGGAGAGCACCCCCTGGGAGGTGATCAAAGAGGCGCGCAACCAGGGCTTCGGCGGCCTCGAGGGCATCCAGCGCAGCGCCGCCGATCCCGAGGGCCAGATGCAGGTGATCACGGCCGAAGAGCTCCACTGGGGCTGCGCCGGCACCGCGCTGGCGATCTCCGGCTCCGGCCTCGCCGCCGCCGGCATCGCCGCTTCGGGCACCCCGGAGCAGATCGCCCGCTGGGTACCGGAGTGCTTCGGCAGCGGCGACGAGATCAAACTCGGCGCCTACGCGGTGACCGAGCCGCAGGCCGGCTCCGACGTCAAGAGCCTCAAAACGACCGCCAAGCGCGACGGTGACGAGTGGGTCCTGAACGGGACCAAGGTCTTCATCACCAACGGCGGCATCGCCGACGTCCACGTCGTCGTCGCCGCCGTCGACCCCGAGCTCGGCACCCGCGGCCAGGCCTCCTTCGTGATCGCCAAGGACACCCCCGGCCTCTCCCAGGGCAAGAAGGAGACCAAGCTCGGGATCCGTGCCTCGCACACGGCCGAGATCGTGCTCGAGGACTGCCGCATCCCGGTCGAGAACCTGCTCGGCGGTGAGGAGAAGCTGGCGAAGAAGCTGGAGCGCGGCCGCTCCGGGCAGAAGTCGCGCTCGGCCGACGCGCTCGCGACCTTCGAGGTGACCCGGCCGCTGGTCGGCGCCTCCGCCCTCGGCATCGCCCAGGCGGCCTACGAGTGGACGCTCGAATACCTCGACGGCCGCGTCGAGGGCACCACGCCGCTGCTGCAGACCCAGCGCATCCAGCAGACCCTGGCCGACGTCGCGACCGAGATCGAAGCGGCCCGGCTGCTGGTCCAGCGCGCCGCCTGGATGGGCCGCAACGGGGTGCCGATGACCGGTGGTCAGGGCTCGATGTCGAAGCTCAAGGCCGGCGACGTGACGATGTGGGCGACGACGACCCTGATGGACCTGGTCGGGCCCGACGCCTGGAGCACGGAGTACCCGCTGGAGAAGTTCTTCCGCGACGCCAAGATCTACCAGCTGTTCGAGGGCACGGCCGAGATCCAGCGCATGGTCATCTCGCGGATGCAGGCGCGCGAATACGCCGAGCGGCTCCAGTTCGGCGCCGACGTCGCCGCCAAGGCGATCGCGGATTCGGCCAAGGAGCCCGTCGCGGCCTAAGCTCGGGGCGTGCACGGCTCGGGTCACGAGGGACATAGCCACGGCTTCGGCGCCCACGCGTTGGAGGCGCGGCGAGAGGACAGCCGCCGGCGGATGTGGGTGGCGCTGGCGATCAACGCCGCGCTGCTGCTCGCCGAGGTCGTCGGTGGCATCCTCACCGGCTCGCTGGCGGTGCTGGCCGACGCCGGGCACCTGCTCTCCGACGTCGGCTCGATCGTCCTCGCCCTGATCGCGGCGCGGCTGGCCTCGCTGCCGGCCGCCGGGCAGCGAACCTTCGGCTACCAGCGCTCTGAGGTGCTGGCGGCGCTGGTCAACGGCCTGCTCCTGGTCGCGGTCAGCATCGCGATCGCGATCGCCGCGGTCAGCCGCCTCTCCGACCCGCCGGGGATCGACGGCGCCGGCGTGCTCGCGCTCGGCGTCCTCGGCCTCGCCGGCAACCTGGCGGCGACGCTGGTCCTGGCCCGCGGCCAGCGCGATGACATCAACCTCGAGGGCGTGCTCCGCCACAGCGTCGCCGACGCGCTCGGCTCGCTCGGGGTCGTTCTCGCCGGTGCCTTCGTCCTGCTCGGCGGCTCCGACGTCGTCGACCCGATCGTCGGCCTGCTGATCGCCGCCCTCGTCCTCGCCTCCTCCTGGCGCCTGATCAAGGAGCCGGTCGACGTGCTGATGGAGGCGGCGCCGGCTGGCCTCGAGGTCGACCGGGTGGGGGAGGCGATCTGCGGTGAGGAGGGGGTGCGCTCGGTCCACGACCTCCACGTTTGGACCGTCACCGCTGGGTTCGGCGCGATCGCCGCCCACGTCGTCGTCGCCCACGGCTCCGACCGCGACCTGATTCGCCGCCGGCTGGAGCTGACCCTGCGCGAGCGCTTCGGGGTCGAGCACACGACGCTGCAGATGGAGGAGGAGGCGGTGGGCGGCCTGCTGCGGGTCGAGAACGTCACCGGCGACGCCTGACCCACGCCTGATCCGCAAGCCCAGTTGCAGGGACTTTCTGGTCGCCGAGCCGAAAATCGCGCTTGGCTAGCCTCGGGAGGATGCACAGGAATCTCCTCGCTGCGATGGCGCTCGCCGCCGCCTTCGCCGCCGTCTGCCTCGCCCTGTTCGCCAGCCCCGCCGGGGCGGAGGACCTGCAGTCCGAACTCGAAGACAAGCAGTCGAAGCTGGAAGACGTGCGCGAGCACGAGGGCGTCCTCACCTCGACGATCTCGCGCTACGGCGACGAGATCGACCGCCTCACCGGCGAGGTCGCGGAGATCCGCACCGAGGAGGCGGCGGTGGAAAAGCGGCTCGCCGCCAAGCAGGCGGAGCTCGACGGCGCCGTCGCCGAGCTCGACGCCGCGCGCAAGCGGCTCGAGCAGATTCGCGCCCACCTGAAGCGGGCGCTGGTCGCGCTGCGCGAGCGCCTGGTCGCGATGTACGAAACCGGCAGCCCCGACCTGCTGGCGGTGATCGTCGGCTCCAGCGGGGTCGAGGACCTCGCCGCCCGCACCGAATACCTCGACCGCCTGCACGGGATGGACGAGGCGGTCGTCGGCCGGGTCACCGACCTGCGCAACGAAGTCAAGAGCCTGGTCGCCCGCCTGCGCGAGACCAAGAACCGGATCGAAGGCGCGCGCGACGCGATCGCCTCCGAAGAGCAGGCGCTGGCCGACGCCCGCGCCTCGCTGCAGAGCCGCCAGCACGAGCTGGCGAGCGCCCGCGCCGACCGCGTCGCGGCGCTGGGCAAGATCCGCGCCCACGAGGAGGAGCTGGACGGCTCGGTCGCCGAGATTCAGGGCAAGATCACCGCCGAACTCTCCACCTACGGCTTCACGCCGCTCCCCGCCGGTCCGATCAGGGGCGGCAGCGGCAGCATGATCTGGCCGGTCGACGGCGCCGTCGTCTCCGGCTTCGGCGGCCGCGAAATCGGCGCCGGCTACGAGTACCACCCCGGGATCGACATCGCCGTGTCCGAAGGCACGCCGATCCGCGCCGCCGAAGCCGGGGTCGTGGTCTTCACCCAGTCGGAGTCGAGCAGCGGCGGCTACGGCAACTACACCTGCATCGACCACGGCGGAGGGCTCTCCACCTGCTACGCCCACCAGACCAGCTTCGCGGTCGCCGCCGGACAGGCGGTTTCGCAGGGCGCCATCATCGGGTACACCGGCTGCACCGGTTACTGCCTCGGTCCTCACCTGCATTTCGAGGTGCGGATCAACGGCGAAGTAACCGACCCGATGGGTTACCTTTAACAATCAGGTACATGATTCGCCAAGCGCACACCTACCTGGTGGGCGCGATGTCGGGAGCGACGCTGATCGCGCTCGCCATCGCTGTCTTCGTCCTGCTGGTTTCCGCCCAGGTCTTCCGCGACTGGCCGATCGCGGCGCTCGGCAACGGTGATGACAACGCCGCGGTCTCCGCGGCGCAGCCGGCTGATGGCGCCGGTGGCGCGCAGGGCAGCGGCTCTGGTCCCGGCTCCGGTTCCGGTGGCGGCGCCGCGAGCGGCGGCGGCGACGGCGGTGACCGCGCCCGCGATGGGGACGGATCGCTCGCGACCGTCGACTCCTCGCCCAGCTCGACGACCGAGACGACCACGGGCGGAGGCGCTCCAGAGGGCGCCAACGGTGCTCCCGGCGGCGGCGCCCCGGGCGCCGGCCAGGATCCCGATTCCACCTCGTCCTCCGGCGGCGGCAACGGTGGCGGCGGCTCCGCGGAAGGTGGCGGCGGGCCTGCGACCAGCGGCTCGACGACCGGGAAAGTCACCGAAACCGTCAACAACACGGTCAACGAAGTCGACGAAGGCGTGCTCGGCGGCACCCTCGGCGAAGCCGGGGTGACCGATGTGACCGAAGGCGTCGTCAACGGCGTCGCCGGGCCCGAATCGCCCGTCGGCAAAGTCGTCGACGAAGTCGCCGGGGCGGTTGGGGGCATCCTCGGCGGCGGCCACTGACGGCGCCAGACCGCGCGGGACGGCGTCCTCGGTCGCTCGCGTGCAGAGCACGCCACGCTTCCTGCGTCCTTGTCCCGCACGGTCTGGCGCTCGTCAGGCCTTAACCCGTCACAATGCCGATCCGATGGCAGCGGAGCGAGAACAGGCGGGGTCGGTCGCGAGCGGCGATCCGATCGAAGGTTCTGCGGTCTTTCCGGCCACCAGCCGCGTCAACGCGCGCGGCCACCTCGAGGTCGCCGGCTGCGACGTGGTCGAGCTGGCCGAAGCGCACGGCACCCCCGCCTACGTCTACGTCGAGGACGACCTCCGCGCCCGCGCCCGCGCCTACCGCGAGGCTTTCGAGCGGCGCGGGGCCGAGTTCGAGGTCCTCTTCGCCAGCAAGTCCCTGCCCTGCACCGCCGCCTACCGGCTCTTCGCCGACGAGGGGCTCTCGGTCGACGTCGCCTCCGGCGGCGAGCTGCACATGGCGCTGCACGCCGGCTTCGACCCCGACCGCATCCACATGCACGGCAACAACAAGTCGGACGAGGAGATCCTGCTCGCCTCCCGCGCCGGGATCCGCCACCTGATCCTCGATTCCTTCGATGAGATCGATCGCTGCGAGCGCCTGCTGGAGCAGCGCCAGCGGGTGCTGATCCGGGTGACGCCGGGAATCAAGCCCTCGACCCACGACTACGTCCAGACCGGCCAGCTCGACTCCAAGTTCGGCTTCGGCCTCGAGGACGGGCTGGCGGCGCTGGCGATCGAGCGGGTGCTGGCCTCCGACAAGCTCGAGCTGGTCGGGCTGCACGCCCACATCGGGTCGCAGATCTTCGAGCTCGAGCCCTACACGCTGGCGATCCGCGCCCTCGGCGAGCTGGCCGGGGACTGGTGCAGGGTGGTCGACGTCGGCGGCGGCCTCGGCGTCGCCTACACGGCCGAGGAGGAGCCGCCCTCGATCGACGAGTACGTCGACGTCAAGGTCCGCGGCGTCGCCGAGGTCTTCGGCGAGGACGTGCGCATCCTGGTCGAGCCGGGCCGCTCGCTGGTCGCCAACGCCGGCATCACCGCCTACCGCGTCGGCACCGTGAAGGAGATTCCCGGCATCCGCACCTACGTCGCCGTCGACGGCGGCATGTCCGACAACCTGCGGCCGATGCTCTACGGCTCGCGCTACGAGGCGTTGATCGCCGACCGCGCCGCCGCGGCGCCGGAGGCGCCGGCGACGATCGCCGGCATGCACTGCGAGTCCGGCGACATCCTCGTCCGCGACGCGATGCTGGCCGAGCCTGCCGTCGGCGACGTCCTCGTCACCCCGGCCACCGGCGCCTACGGCCACGCGATGGCGAACAACTACAACGGCGTGCCGCGGCCGCCGGTGATCTTCTGCCACGAGGGCGAGGCGCGGGTCGTGGTCCGGCGCGAGACCTACGAGGATTTGACCGCTCGTGACGTCTGAGGTGCGCGCCGATGTCTGAGGGCTCCAAACCCGTCCGCATCGGGCTGCTGGGACGCGGCACCGTCGGTGCCGCCTTCGCCGAGCTGGTCGCCGAGCGCGCCGACGCGGTCGAGGCCGCGACCGGGCGCCGTCCCGAGATCTCCGGCGTCCTCACCCGCTCGGAGGGGGACTTCGGCGAGATCCTCGAGCGCTCCGACCTGGTCGTCGAGCTGATCGGGGGGACCGACCCGGCCCGCCAGTTCGCGATCGACGCGATGCGGGCGGGGCGGCCGCTGGTCACCGCCAACAAGCAGCTGCTCGCCCAGCACGGCGACGAGCTCTTCGCGATCGCCCGCGAGGCCGGCGTGCAGCTGCGCTTCGAGGCCGCGGTCGCCGGCGTGATCCCGATCGTCCGCACGATCCAGGAGAGCTTCGGCGTGACCGAGATCTCGAAGGTGTTCGGGATCGTCAACGGCACCACCAACTTCATCCTCAGCGAGATGGCGGCCAGCGGCGCCTCCTACGACGACGTGCTGGCGCAGGCGCAGGAGCTCGGCTACGCCGAGGCCGACCCGGCCGACGACGTCAGCGGCGCCGACGCGGCGGCGAAGATGGCGATCCTCGCCCGGCTCGCCTTCCACACGCCGGTCGGCCTCTCCGAGGTCTCCTACGGGGGGATCGAGTCGATCCAGCCCGACGACCTCGCTTACGCGAAGGAGCTCGGGCTCTCGCTGAAGCTGCTCGGCGTCGCCGAGCGGCGCGACGGCGGCATCAGCGTCCGCGTCTTTCCCTGCTTCCTCTACCGCGGCCACCCGCTGGCGCCGATCGAGGGCCCGTTCAACGCGGTCATGGTCGAGGCGCCGGCGATCACCGAGGTGACGATGTCGGGGCCGGGGGCGGGGGGCGTCCAGACCGCCTCGGCGGTGCTCGGCGACGTCGTCTCGATCCTCGCCGGCGACGCCCCGGTGCACGAGACCCGGGCCGAGCTGCCGATCGTCGCCGACGTCACCTCCTCCTTCTACCTGCACCTCGAGGTCGCCGACCAGCCCGGCGTGCTGGCGCGGGTCGCGACCGTGCTCGGCGAGCACGACGTCTCGGTCAAGAGCGTCGTCCAGCGCGGGATCGGCGACGACGCCCGCCTGGTGATGGTCATCCACGAGTGCCTGGAGTCGCGCTTCGCGGCGGCACTGGCGGCGCTCGGCGAGCTTGGGGACCTGCGGGCGCCGGCGCGCTCGATCCACGTGATCGAGGAGGAGTTCTAGGTGTCGAAGGGCCTGATCGAGCTCTACCGCGACCGGCTCTCGCTGGAGCCCGGCGACCCGATCGTGTCGCTGAGCGAGGGCTCGACGCCGCTGATCGCCGCCGACCGGCTCTCCGAGCGGATCGGCGCCCGCGCCTACATCAAGTTCGAGGGCGCCAACCCGACCGGGTCGTTCAAGGACCGGGGGATGACGGTTGCCGTCTCGCGCGCCAAGGGGCGCGGGGCGGAGGCGGTGATCTGCGCCTCGACCGGCAACACCGCCGCCAGCGCCGCCGCCTACGCGGCGCGGGCGGGGCTGCGCGGGGCGGTGATCGTGCCCGAGGGCAAGATCGCGATCGGGAAGCTTGCGCAGGCGCTGATGCACGGGGCGCGGGTCGTCGCCCTGCAGGGGAACTTCGACGACGCCCTGTCCCTGGTCCGGGAGCTGGCCCAGAAGCACCCGATCGAACTCGTCAACTCGGTCAACCCGCACCGGATCGAAGGGCAGAAGACCGCCGCCTTCGAGATCCTCGAGGACCTCGGCGAGGCGCCCGGCGCGCTGGCGATCCCGGTCGGCAACGCCGGCAACGTCACCGCCTACTGGCGTGGCTTCCAGGAGTCCGGCGCCGCCCCGGTCCTCTACGGCTTCCAGGCCGAGGGCGCGGCGCCGCTCGTCGCCGGCCACCCGGTCGCCAACCCCGAGACCGTCGCCTCGGCGATCCGGATCGGCAACCCAGCCCGCTGGGAGGAGGCGATGTCCGCCTTCACCGCCTCCCGCGGCCGCGTCGCCGCCGTCTCCGACGAGCAGATCCTCGACGCCTACCACTGGCTCGCCGCCACCGAGGGCGTCTTCTGCGAGCCCGCCTCGGCCGCCTCCGTCGCCGGCCTGCTCGCCCACGGCCTCCCGGTCGGCGAGGGCGAAGCGCCGCCGGAGTCGGTCGTCTGCGTCCTCACCGGCCACGGCCTCAAGGACCCCGACACCGCCCTCGGCAAAGCCCCCGCGGTGATCAACTGCGACAACGACCTCAGCGCCGTCGAGCGCGCCGTCTTCGATTGACCGCCCGGCACCGGCTTGTCCGCGTCCCCGCCTCGTCGGCCAACCTCGGCCCGGGCTACGACGCGATGGCGGCTGCGGTCTCGCTGCACCTGGAGCTGGAGGTGGAGGAGACCGGGGAGTTCTCGCTCGAACCGGGTGGGCTGGCGGTCTCGACCGGGCGCGACAACCTCGTCGTCCGCGCCTTCGAGACGCTGCGCCCGGCCGACGGGATCGCCTTCCGCCTGCGCAGCGAGATCCCGCTGGCCCGCGGGCTCGGCTCCAGCGCCGCTGCGATCGTCGCCGGCCTCGCCGCCGCCGACCACCTCTTCGAGCTGGCTCTCTCCAAAGAAGAGATGCTGGCGCGCGCGACCGAGCTGGAGGGACACCCGGACAACGTCGCCGCGGCGATCTACGGCGGCTTCGTGGTCTGCGGGAGCGGGGAGGAGGGGCCGCTGGCCGCTCGCTTCGACCCGCCCGAGGGGCTGGAGGGGATCGTCGTGATCCCGCCGGAGGAGGTCTCGACCGAGCGCGCCCGCGAGGCGATCCCCGACCAGCTGCCGCTGGCCGACGCCGTCGCCAACGTCTCCGCCGCCGCGCTGCTGGTGCTGGGGCTGCGCAGCGCCGATCTCGACCTCGTCTCCCGCGGCCTCCACGACTCGATCCACCAGCCGCGCCGCCGCGACCTCTACCCGCGCTCGATGGAGATCGTCGACGCGGCCCGCGAGCTGGGGGCGCTGGGGGCGACGATCTCCGGCGCCGGCCCAACCGTCCTCGTCTGGACCACCTGGCAGGAGGCCGGCAACGTCGCCGCCGCGCTGGGGGAGCGATGCGCCGGCTGGGCCGAGGTGCGCCGCCTCCCCTTCGAGCCGCTCGGGGCCGACGTCCCCGAGCTCTGAGATGGACTGGCTGATCCATATCGGGCTGGTCGAGCTGGCGCTCGGTGGCCTGCTGGGCTGGGCGATGGTGGTCAAAGACGAGAAGCCCGAGTGGCTGCGCCGGATCGGCATCGTCGCTCCGCACCGGATCCGCCAGGTCCACCTCGACTACGTGATGATGGGCCTGATCCTGATCGGCGTCGGCCTCGCCGTCCCCGACCTGCCAACGGCGATCGCCATCGCCCTCGCCTTCGGCACCTTCGTCAACCCCCTCCTCTTCGTCCCCCTCGCCTTCGACCCCAAGGCCGAGAAGCGCGCCTGGTACCGCGTCGTGGCGGTGGTCTCGTTCCTGGCCGTCAGCGGTGGCCTCGTCGCCGCCGCGATCGTCGGCCCGGCGTAGCTGGTCGACAGCCTTTACTCGATCAGCCCGACCTGGCGCAGGATCGAGACGCTGTCGGAATAGACGTCCTTGCGCTTGACCAGGCCGTTGGCGAAGGGAATCGTGTCGACGCCCTCCCAGGAGACGCGGCGGCCGGTCGGCTCGGCAACGAGGTCGCCGCGGCGCATCGTCTGGGCGTGGGTCGCGGTCGCGGTCCATTCCTGCACGACCAGGCCCTGGCGCACGTAGAGGCGCTCGGTGGCGAAGGCGATGTCGGGCCAGGTCTCGAAGATCGAGCCGATGTGGCCGCGGACGTCTGCGCCTTCGGCGGACTCGCCGGCGGTGTGGTTGTGGAAGACCATGTCCGGCGCGTGCATGGCCATGATCGCGTCGAGGTCGTGGGCGTTCCAGGCGGCGTTGTAGCGGTCGATCGCGACGGCGAGGGCGTCGGAGGAGTCAAGCGCTTGGTCGTTCATCGTCTCCCTTTCCCGGTTGGCGAGGCAGAGGTATCGTCGCACGGAAACCACGAGCGAACGGAGGAGCGCGATGGAAGGCGACTACACGATCAAGCACCGCGACGAGTTCGAGTCGATGGAGGGCTCTGGCGAGTGCACCTGGCGCCTGGCGCGGAAGGCGCTGGGGACCTCGGCCTTCGGCTTCAACCTGGTCGAGATCGGTCCCGGCGGCGAAATGCCCGAGCACAACGAGGTGGAGAGCGGCCAGGTCGAGCTCTACGCGATCCTCGAGGGGGACGCGGTAATGCGGCTGGAAGGGGAGGAGCACCCGGCGCCGGCCGGCACCTTCGCCTCGATCGAGCCGCCCGCCAGCCGCACGATCCTCAACCGCTCCGCGGCCCCGGTGACGGCGATGGTTATCGGAGTCGATCCCGCCGGCTCGTATGAGCCGATGTCCTGGGGTTAGCCAACTCGCCCTATAATCCTGCGGCCCGTCAACCCGTCGCGCGCCCGCTCGGAGAAGGCGCGGAACCCGGGAGGTCACCATGAGCAAGCCCCAGTCGTCAGGCGCGGCCGTCGAGCGCTACTCGCCGGAGCGTTCCTACAAGCCACTGGTTTCGCCGCCCAGCGTCGAGGACAAGGACGCCTGTGCGATCTATGCCTCGGTCCGCAAGGACGCGACCCCGAGCCATGAGCCGATCGAGCTCGCGATCCCGGCTCTGCAGAAGATGCTCCACCGCGCCGGCAACGTCGACGGCGAGGGCGACGGCTGCGGCGTCATGCTCGACCTTCCGCGCAAGATCTGGGCTGAGGAGGTCCGCAGCGACGGCCACGACCCCTCGCTCACCCTCGACGACGCCTTCGCCGTCGCCCACGTCTTCATCGAGCGCTCCCAGGACCAGGCCAAGGTCCAGCACGACGCCCGTGAGCTGCTGAAGAGCGGCGGCTTCCGCATCCTCGCCGAGCGGGTCGGGATGGTGAACTCGCCCGCGCTCGGCCCGACCGCGCGCGAGGAGGAGCCGATCTTCTGGCAGATCGCCGGGCTGGTCCCCGACGCCGGTCGCCGCGACCCGATCCTCTTCGAGCTGATGATCGAGCTGGAGCGCGAACTCGGCGTCCACGTCCCCTCCTTCTCCGCCACCACCTGCGTCTACAAGGTGATGGGCGCGCCGAAGGTCCTCGGCGACTACTACCCGGACCTGCGCGACCCGCGCTTCGAGACGATCGGGTGCTTCGGCCACAACCGCTACTCGACCAACACCTGGCCCTCGTTCAAGCGCGTGCAGCCGTTCTCGGCGCTCGGCCACAACGGCGAGATCAACACGATCGAACAGCTGCGCCAGGAGGCGCGGATGCTGGCGGTGCCGATCCAGCCCGACGCTTCCGACTCCCAGGACCTCAACCGCACGATCGACACCCTGGTCAGCCGCGAGGGCCTGACCCTGGCCGAGGCGATGGAGATGGTGCTGCCGCCGATCGTCGAGGAGGTGCGCTCGCTGCCCGAGGATCTGCGCGGCTTCTACATGTACCTACGCCAGGCGATGGGGCCGTTCGCCCAGGGCCCGGTGGCGCTGATCTCCCGCCACGCCGACGAGTGCGTCTTCTCCGCCGACGCGATGGGCCTGCGCCCGCTCTGGCAGGTGGAGACCGAGGACGACTTCGTCTTCAGCTCCGAGCCGGGCGTGGTCCCGGTCTCGAAGATGGTCTCCGAGCCGATGCCGCTCGCCCCGGGCGAGAAGGCGCTGGTCCTGATCGACCGCGAGCAGCGGCGCTCGACCCTGCACCCGCACGCCGAGATGTTGCGGATCGTCCGCGACAGCTGGCTGCGCCGCAACGGCGCCGAGGCGGTCGCCGGCTACGACCGCGCGCTGGAGTCCGGCGGGCCGCTGGAGGGACTGGACGTCCCCGGCTACTCCGAAGCGGGGCCGGAGGAGCCGGTCAAGGTCGCCGACCGCGTGCTCGCCGGCTTCGGCTGGCAGCGCGACGACGTGAAACTGGTTCAGCAGATGGCCTCCAACGGGGCCGAGCCGATCGGCTCGCTCGGCTACGACGGGCCGCTGGCGGCGCTCTCGCCCGAGCGCCAGAACCTCGCCGACTACTTCAAGGAGACGGTCGCCGTGGTCACCAACCCGGCGATCGACCGCGAGCGCGAGATCGAGCACTTCTCGACCCGGGCGCTGTTCGGCCGCCGCCCCTCGATCGAGGGCGCCGGCGAGGACACCGGCACGATCGAAACCGCGTTCCCGGTGATCCTCGGCGGCCACCACGGGCTGGCGCCGCTCTCCGACAAGACATACCGGGCGATCGCCCGCGAGCACCACACCTACCTGCTGGAGGACCTCTGGGAGGAGTTCCGCGGCCGCGCCTCGGCCGTCGACATCTCCCTGCTGGAGTCGGAGACGACCGCCGGCGCGATCGAGCGGATCCGCCAGGAAGCGGTGAAGAAGGTCCGCGACGGGGCCGAGCTGGTGGTCCTCACCGACCGCACCGTCTACGACGCCGAGCGGCGCTACCTCGACCCGCACCTGGCGACCTCGGCGATCGACCAGGCGCTGAAGCAGTTCAAGGTGTCGCCCGGCGAAACCAACCTGCGCCGGCGCTGCGGCCTGGTCCTGCGCTCGGCCGCGATCCGCAACGTCCACGACGTGATGCTGGCCCTCGGGCTCGGCGCCAACGGCGTCTGCCCGTACACGATGGTCGAGGTGATCTGCGTCGAGGACTACGAGTCCGACGTCTCCAACCTCTGCGCGGCCCTGACCAAGGGGATCGAGAAAGTGATCTCGACGATCGGGATCCACGAGGTGCGCGGCTACGCGCGCCAGTTCTCCTCGATCGGGGTCAAGCCGGAGCTGGCGGAGATCTTCCAGACCGAGGCCTTCGCCGCCAGCGCCAACGGCGGCACCGGCTTCGCCGAGCTCGACGCCGACACCAACGAGCGCGCCCGCGCCCTCTCCGGCGACGACGAGGCGGCCAAACCGGCGAAGACGTTCCGCTTCTACCCGAAGGTCTACAAGGCGGCGATCGCGACCGCCAACGGCAGCGGCACCTACGACGACTACTCGGAGAAAGTCCGCGACCTGGAGAAGCAGAACCCGATCTCGATGCGCCACATCATGGCCCTCAAGGGCGACCGGGTGCCGCTCGCCGACGCCTCCTCGGTCGACGCCGGGGTCGGCCACCACGACTACCCGATCGTGATCTCCTCGATGAGCTTCGGCTCGCAGTCCGAGCCGGCCTTCCGCGCCTACGCGGAGGCGGCGAAAGCGACCAACATCCTCTGCGTCAACGGCGAGGGTGGCGAGATCCGCGACATGTACGGCAAGTACCGCAACTGGCGCGGGCAGCAGGTCGCCTCGGGCCGCTTCGGCGTCTCGGCCGAGATGCTGAACAGCTCCTACGTGGCCGAGATCAAGATCGGCCAGGGCGCCAAGCCCGGCGAGGGCGGCCACCTGCCCGGCAAGAAGGTCTCGGCCAAGGTCGCCGCCGCCCGTAACGCGGCGCCCGGCACCGACCTGATCTCGCCCTCCAACAACCACGACCTCTACTCGATCGAGGATCTGGCCGAGCTGATCGACGAGCTGAAGACCGTCAACCCCGACGTGCGGGTCTCGGTCAAGGTTCCGGTGGTGCCGAACATCGGCACGATCGGTCTCGGGATCGCCAAGGCCGGCGCCGACATCATCACCCTCTCCGGCTTCGAGGGCGGCACCGGCGCCGCCCGCCAGCACGCGCTGCGCCACGTCGGCCTGCCCTCGGACATCGGCACCCGCGCCGTGCACCGGGCGCTGATGGAGGCCGGGCTGCGCAACCGGGTCGAGATCTGGGCCGACGGCGGCTACCGGACCGGCCACGACATCGTCAAGCTGCACTGCCTCGGCGCCAACCGGGTCGGCTTCGGCACCCTGGCGATGGTCAGCCTCGGCTGCACGATCTGCCGCGGCTGCCAGCTCGACACCTGCCACGTCGGCATCGCGACCCAGATCGAGACCGTCGAGCAGGCCCAGGAGCACGGGCTGAAGAAGTTCACCCCGCAGGAGGTCGACCTCGCGGCCGAAAGCTGCGCCCGCTTCTTCTCCTCGATGGGGGAGGAGGTCAAGCGGGTCGTCGCCTCGCTCGGCTACGACCGCGCCCAGGACCTGGTCGGCCGCTACGACCTGCTGGAGCAGGTGGCGGCCAAGGACACGATCGACCTGGCGCCGCTGATCACGCCGCTGGAGGAGTTCCTCGACCTCGAGCCGATCGACCTGCCGGTGGCCGAGGAGTCTGAGGCGCGGGCCGAGGCCGGCCTCGTCGTCGCCCGGCCGATCCGGATGGAGGCCAAGCAGGCCTCCACCCAACTGGCGGCGCTGGCGCCCGAAATCTGCTCCGGGCACACCGTGCGCAGCGAGTTCCCGCGCCCGACCGACGCCAACGACCGCGTCCTCGGGACCGAGCTGGCGGGGGCGATCGCCCGCTCGCGGATCTTCGAAGACGGTCCCGAGTCCAACGACGAGGTGCTGGCCAGCCTCGAGTTCAACGGCGGCTCCGTCGCCGGCCAGGGCCTCGGCGCCTTCAACGCCTACGGCGTCTCGATCCGGATCGAGGGCGGCGCCCAGGACGGCGTCGGCAAGACGATGCTGGGCGGGACTATCGCGATCCTCAAGGGCAAGGGGGCCAAGGGCCAGCGGGTCAACGGCTCGGTCGGCAAGTCCTTCGCCTACGGTGCCCAGCGCGGGCAGCTGTTCGTCCAGGGCTCGGCCGACTCGCGCTTCTGCATCCGCCTCTCCGGCGCCGACGTCGTCCTCGCCGGCGAGCCCCAGCAGAACATCGACGACGGCCGCGGCTGCATCGTCGACCGCGCCAACGCCAAGGGCTTCGCCTTCGAGTACATGACCTCCGGCCGCGCCATCGTGCTCGGCGACATCGGCCCCTGGGCCTGCGCCGGCATGACCGGCGGCCGCGTCTACGTCCGCCACAACGCCCACGGCATCGACCGCGCCGCAATCGAACGCCGCCTCGGCGAGGGCGCCAAAGTCGAGCTCAAGGACATCGACGCCGAGGCCCTGATCGACATCGACGACCTGCTCACCGCCTACGCGCGGGAACTGCGGGCGACGGGGCAGGACGAGGAGGCCAACCGCATGCTCGAGCTCTCGGCGGATGCGACCAGCAACTTCATGATGGTGGTGCCGCACAAGGTGCAGGCGGATCCGAGCATCTCGACTGAGTGATTTGAGGGTGGATGGGGAGGAGGGGGCGGGTACCCCCTCCGGCTCAACTTTTTTGTGGGTCGTGCCCCGCCTGGCCGCGTTTCGCTGAAGCAAAAAAGTACAAGCCGCCGGAGGGGGTACCCGCCCCCTCCGCATCCAGCGCTCGCTAAGTCGAGATGCTCGTCCCAGCTGAGCAGGTTCCGAATTTCGGAATCTCTCAGCGAGACGAGCCTGCTGCGAGAGGCCCGAACCCGCGGACCTTTGACCTTGCATCAACTTCGCGAGGAGGGGCGGGTGGCCCCGAAGCGTCTTGTACTTTTTTGCTGCAGCGCAACGAGGCTAAACCGGAGCGCGACCCACAAAAAAGTTAAGCGACGGGGCCACCCGCCCCTCCTCGCTACCGCGAGTGCTTGGTCAAAAGGTTCGCGATCCCACGAACCTCTTGCAGCAGCCCGTCGAGCATGCGCTCGGTGGCCGCGTGGATGCGATACTCGGCCGCTTGGCGGTCGGCCTCCACCTGGTCGATCCGGCGCTCGAGGGCTTCGGTGCGGTCGTCGAGGCGGTCGATCTTGCGGCCCAGCTTCTTTTCGGTGCGACGGACGCGCTTCTTGACGTAGAGGCGGGTGTCCTCGCGCAGGGCGTCGATCTCCTGGCGCAGCTGGGGGTCGGCGTTGTCGCCCTGTTCGGCGAGCATCTCTTCGACGCCGAGGCGGACTCGCTCGATCTCCTCGTGCAGCTGGGCGCGGGCGCGGTCGGCGGCCTGGGAGATCGAGGCACCGGATTGTGGCTGCCAGGGATCGACCGGGTTGGGAGCAGCGTTCACCGTGGCCATCCTAGGGCCAGGGGTGGCCGGAACCCGACGATTCAGGCCTTCAGCGCGTAGATACGGAAGCGACCGACTGCCAGCTCGTCGCCGTCGCGCAG
>Ga0157292_10000017_pt1 | contig 66897 bp, 60 predicted proteins | sample NitcycUS179409R1_FD_108401 | JGI IMG/M metagenome (GOLD analysis project Ga0157292, IMG submission 108401) | Soil microbial communities from Arlington Agricultural Research Station in Wisconsin, USA - Nitrogen cycling UWRJ-S179-409R-1 | ecosystem: Environmental > Terrestrial > Soil >... | reverse complement strand
GCGAGGACGGCTCGCCGAAGCCCTCCTACGACGTCGTCCGCGACGCGATGGAGGGCCACCGGGGATGAGTGCTCGGCTCTCAATCCCCGTTCGCTCCGGAGGCGAGGCGCTGTCCCGTCCACAGCACCAGGCCCAGGCAGAGCAGCAGGCCCGCCCGTAGCCAGGTCTGGACCTCGGTCTGGGTCATCCCGAGCAGGCAGGCCGGCCGGAGCTTTCGAGGTGGCCGGTGGGAACGGCCATCGAGGCGACGACGGTGACCACGAGGGGGCTGCCCTGCGGATGGTCCGCCGCGAGCAGAGCAACCTCGCGGTGGTCGATGGCGAAGGAGCCTGCTCGCCACCTGAGCGCGCTCAGCGCTCTACTCGTAGGTGAGCGCTTCGAGCGGGTCGAGCCGGGCCGCGCGGCGAGCGGGGAGGATCGCCGCCAGCGTCCCGATCACGACGGCAAGCCCTCCGATCAGGATCAGGATGCCGGTCGGGACCCGCAGGTCGAGGCCGGCCAAGGTGCTCTCGCGGATCGAGACCACCCAGACCGCGCCGACCAGAAGGCCGGCGCCGATCCCGGCGAAGCTGCCGGCGAGCGAGATCAGCAGGCTCTCGTCGAGCATCGTGCGGCGGATCCGCCAGCGCGAGCCGCCCAGCGCCCGCAGCACGCCGATCTCGCGGGTGCGCTCGAGCACCGACATCGAGAGCGTGTTGACGATTCCCAGCAGGCCGACGACGACGGCGATGGCGATGATCGCGTTGAAGAAGGCGAACTGCTGGTCGATCGCGTCGGCGTACTGCTGCTTGAACTCCTCGTTGGAGACCGCTTCGAAGCCGGGGTAGTGACGCTCCAGCAAGCGGTCGACCTCGGCGCCCAGCTGCCTGCGCCGCTCGGGCGTGGCGGCGGTGACCGCGAGGATCGAGTCGGACTCGATCCCGTAGACCCGTTTCATCGTCCCCAGCGAGAGCGTCACCACGCTGCCGTTCGCTTCGAGCGTGTCGACGGTGGCGACGACCGGGACCCGGGCGGTCCCGGCGGCCCCCTTGAGCACCAGCGTCCTGCCGGTCGTCAGCCCGGTGTCGTCGGCGAGGCCCTTGCCGATCACGGCCCCACCGCCGGCCAGGCCCGCCATCGCCGCCGCCGTGCTTGCCCCTTCGTACTCGCTGTGGTCGACCTGTGGCCACTTGCGCGGGTCGACCGCGGTCAGCAACCCGGGTTCGTCGCTGCCGGGGAGGTGGGTCATGTAGACGATCCGCCGCGGCGTCACCGTCCCCGCCGCCGGCAGCGCCGCGACCTCGCGGCGCAGGGAGCTGTCGATGCCGCTCACCGGCGGCCCGTACTCGCTGTAGCCGGCCGGCTGGACCGTGAGGTCGCGGGCGAAGCGGGCGTTGAGCTCGTCGTCGATCGAGCCGATGAAGCTGGTGCTCAGCATCGAGTTGACGACGACGACCGAGAGGGTGACGACGAGGGCCGCGGCGGTCGCCGAGGTGCGCAGCGGGTTGGCCTGCAGCGAGTCGGCGGCGAGCCGGCCCTCGGCCGGCATCAGCGCCCGCGCCGGGACCGCCAGCAGCCGCACCACCGGCATCACCACGAACGGCGCCAGCAGCACCATGCCGACGAACATCGTCACCGTCGAGCCGACGCCGACCAGCGCCGCCAGGCCGCTGCCGCCCTGGTTGCTGAACCAGAAGAGGCCGCCGACCGCGAGGCCCGGGAGGAAGAGGGCGGTGCCGGCGAGGGCGCGGCGCAGCCCCGGCCGGCGCTCGACCTCGGCGTCGCCGGTGAGGGCCTTGATGGGCGAGATCCGGCCTGCCCGCAGCGCCGGGTGGAGCGAGCCGGCGATGGTGGCGAGGAAGCCGACGAGCACCGCTGCGACGGCGGCGCCGGAGGTCACGTCGAGCGCCGCCAGCGGCAGCCCGAAGAAGCTCCGCATCGCCGCCGCCAGGACTTCGGCCAGGGCCACTCCCAGCGCCAGTCCGAGCAGACAGCCCGCGATCGCGAGAAGCAGCGCCTCGCCGACGACCGAGGCCGCTATCCGCCGCCGCGAGGCGCCCAGGGCCCGCAGCGTGCCGATCTCGCGGACTCGCTGCAGCACGGTCATGTTGAAGGAGTTGAGGATCAGGAAGGCGCCGACGAAGATCGCCATTCCGGAGAAGAAGTAGAGGACGATGTCGAGCCCGGACATCGCTTCGTTGGCTTCATCTCCCTTGCCCGCCGGCGTCGCCACTTCGACCCCGGGTCCGACCACCGCGGCGATCCGCCGCTGCAGGGTCGCGGCGCTGACGCCGTCGGCGGCGATCACGTCGATCTCGTCCCAGGCGTTTCGTTTCCCGGTCAGCTTCCGGGCGGTCCGCAGCGGCAGCGCGGCGGTTCCGTATCCGCCCAGGTCGAGGCTCGTCTGCAGCTCGAAGATCCCGGCCACGTAGAGCTCCGTCAGCCCGGAAGGGGTGGCGAGCCGCAACCGGTCTCCAGCCTCGATTCCCTCCTGCTCGGCCCAGCCCCGCTCGAGCTCGATGTCGCGCGGGCCGCTTGGCTCGCGGCCGCTGACGATCTCGCTGCCGGTCGGGTCAGGGGCGTTGAAGTCGACCCCGGAGACGAAGAGGGTCGAGCCCCGGCCGCTCCGGGCCTCGCCGTCCTCGCCGACGACCCGGAAGATGCCGGAGACGCCGCCGACGGCGGCCTCGACGCCGTCCACCCGCCGCACCTCGGGAAGGGTGCCGGCGGGAACCGATCCGACCATCGATTTGCCGGAGACGATCACGGTGGTGTTGCCGTAGATGGCGCTGAAGAGGTTGCCGAAGCTGGAATGGATCGTGGTCACCAGGATCAACACGCCGAAGGCCATGCCGACCCCGAGCACGATGCCGGCGGTGGTCAGAACCGAGCGCAGCGGTCGCGTCCGCAACGAGCGCAGGCCGATCCCGGCAAAGCCGTGCAGCCGCACCCCTTCGGGGAGCGAGCCCCGGCTCATGCCAGCGCTCGCTGCAGCGCTCCGTCGCCGGATTCGACCGCGCGGAAGGCGTCGATCACGGCGCCGGTGTCGCCCCCCCGGACCTCGCCGGCGATCTTCCCGTCGCGAAGGAAGACGACGCGGTCGGCCAGCGCCGCGGCGCCCGGATCGTGGGTGACCATGACGACGGTCTGGCCGCCGTCGACCACGGCCCGCAGCAGGCGCATCACGACGCCGCCGGCGTTCGAGTCGAGGTTGCCGGTCGGCTCGTCGGCGAGTACCAGCCGCGGCCGGCGCAACAGGGCGCGGGCGATAGCCACCCGCTGCTGCTCGCCGCCGGAGAGCTCGCCGGGGACGTGGGCCGCCCGGTCCTCGAGGCCGACCTGGCGCAGCAGCTCCGCGACGCGGTCGCCGTAGGTGGACGGGCGCTCGCCGTTGACCAGCGCCGGCACCAGCACGTTCTCGGCCGCGTTCAGGGTGGGAAGGAGGTTGAAGAACTGGAAGACGAAGCCGAAGACGTCGCCGCGCAGGCGGGTCAGCTCGCGGTCGGAGAGGTCGTCATAGCGACGACCGTCGATCGCGACCGAGCCGGAGTCGGGGCGGTCGAGGGCGCCGAGAATGTGCAGAAGCGTGCTCTTCCCCGACCCCGAAGGTCCCATGATCGCGACCATCTCGCCCTCCTCGACGACGAGGTCGACGGCGCGCAGTGCCTGAACCGCCGTGGCGCCGGCGCCGAAGGAGCGATCGAGGTCATGGGCCTCCAACAGCGTGCTCATGCAGCCAAGGTATGCGCCCCTCGCCCGAGCGAAATCGGGGGAAAACCCCACAAGACCCTTCGGCTTGACCCCCTGGCCGGGCGCCGGGCTCGTCTTGAATGAGCGGATGGAGATTGTCCTCGCGATCGCGTTTGGACTTGGAATCGGCGCCGTGGTGGGAGCGATCGGCGGCGGCGGCGCCATCCTCGCGCTGCCGGTGTTCGTCTACGTCCTCGGAGAGGGCGTCAGCTCCGCCTCGACCGCATCGCTGATCGTCGTCACGCTGGGCGCCGCGGCGGGGGCTGGCACGCAAGCGCGGCAGGGACACGTGTGCTGGCGGGTCGCCGCGGTTTTCGCCGGCCCGGCGGCGGCGGGCGCCTACCTGGGAACGATCGCCGGCTCCTCGGTCAGCCCGCGCACCCTGATCCTCGTCTTCGTACCGGTGATGCTGGTCGCCGCGGCGATGACCTATGCCCGCGGCAGCGAGGGCGAGCAGGCGGATGAGCGGTTGCGAGGATGTCCGCGCCCCGAGCCTCTGCGCGCGGGGGGCAGTGGCCTGCTGGTCGGGGGGATGACCGGCTTCTTCGGGGTCGGCGGCGGGTTCCTGATCGTCCCGGCCCTCACCTCTCTGCTCGGCCTGCCGCTGCGCCGGGCGATAGCGACCTCGCTGGCGGTGATCGGCCTGACCGGCGTCGTCGCCCTCGGCGCCCACCTCTCGCGGGGCGCCGAACCCGACTGGCCCCTGACGATCGTGCTCAGCGGGGCGGCCGCAGTGGGCGCCTGGCTGGGCGGTTCCCTTGGCAACCGGGTCTCCTCGGCCGCCCTCGGCCACGCCTTCGCCTTCGTCGTCGCCCTTCTCGCTCTCGCCCTGCTCGTCGACGTTCTTCTCCTGGGCGGACCGCCGACCGGATAGGGACCGACGGGCGTTACACCAAGTCGATGATCGCCTCCGCGAGGATGATCACCCAGATGACGGCGATGATGACCGGGATGCCCTCGCTCAGCCAGCGGGTCGAGTGACCCTCCGGCCTGGTCTCGTAGTGCTTGCGGAACTCGGGCAGCGCGTCTTTCGCTCGTTCCTGGACGTGCCGCATGACCTTGACCTGGCGCTGGTTGACCGCCGCCCAGACCCCGGTGAGGGCCAGCCCCACGACTGAGATCCCCGCCCCGAGCCACGGCCTGGTCGTGTCGCTCGAAAGCACCTGGGCCGCAGCCACGACGAGCATCGCCTCGGCGATCAGGAAGAAGTTGAGCCGCTGGTTGAACTGGGTGTCCTCGTGAAGCCGGTGTTCCCAGATCCGGTCCCGCTGGGCCTCGGTCTGGAACCTCGCGCCCTCGCGCAGCGCGCCCGGCGAGCCGTAGCACTGCGTCACGGTTTCGAGATAGAGCCAGTCGCCGATCTCAACATCGCTGGGCGGCTCGCTCGGCGACGTGGTGGGATCGAGACGCTGCGGGGTTCCGAGCAGCCAGCGGCCATTCGTGAGCACCGCCTCGGTGAGGAGCTCGACGTAGGGCTCCGGATCGCCGGGTGATCCGAAGCCCAGGACGAGCTCGGGGCCACGGGTGGCGTTCATCTCCGCCCGTCCGCGAACGAGTCGCCGATAGTCGTTTCGCGTCAGCTCCTGCTCGTGGGCTTCGAGCGCGCCGGTGATCTCGTCGAGCCTGCGCTCGTCGAACCCGACCATGACCGTGGGCAGGGGCAGATCGCCCCACAGGCTCCACATCCACCAACGCGAGCAGCCGCCCGCTCGGTCGTCGGCGATGACGTCGCGGACGGCTCGCGCGACGAGCTCGTGGGCGCGGTGGCGATCGTGCGGCTGGGGCGCGACGACAAGCGCGGGACGGAGCCTCGTCGCAGTCTTCGAGATCAAGTCCACGAGCTCGTGGTGGGCCCTGACAGGGTCGTCCGAGCTCGACAGCGCGATCGGCTCCGGGGGCAGCTCGAGCTCGAAGTCCGCGCGCCGACATGCCTCGCGAAGCTCAGCCGCGCGGCGGGCGTGCTGTTCGCCGCGGCCAAGGCCACATGCGAGGTTGACGATGTCGAAGCCGGCGTCGCGAAAGGCGAAGAGGGCCGCTGGCGCCCCCGTGAGCTCATCGTCGGGATGGGCTGAGACGTGGAGGATGGTCTGCGTCCCGCGCATGGAGATCGAACTCATGGGCAAGAGCCTGCCTGGTCCCCCGCGGTCGCGCACCCGTAGTGAAATCCTCGGGATCCGAGGCGATCTACGGATGCCACGGTCACTCCATCACGCGCAGGGTCGAGGGCACATCCATATGGCCGATCCGGCGGGCGCTCAGCAGCGGCGCCAGGCCTACGGAGGCGACCCCCACCGCGGTGGCGACCAGCAGCGACGCCGGTGCGATCTCGACCACCAGGCCGAGGTCGGGGAGGGTTTCGGGCAGCGTTCGGTCGACGACCCAGCTGACGACGAGGAAGCCGCCGCCCAGACCCACCAGGGTGCCGAGCACGCCGGCGATCAGGCTCTCGAACACCGCCAGCGCCGTGGCCCTGGTGGGGGTGATGCCGAAGGCGAGCATCGTCGCGTTCTCGCGGCGGCGCTCGTCGATGCTGATCGCCGAGGAGTTGAAGGCGATCAACAGCGCCAGCGCCAGCGCGAACCCCTCGATCACCCGCAGCACGCCGATGAAGTCGTCAAGGCGCTCGCGCACGAACCGCGTCGTCGCGGTCGCCCGTTGAACCGAGACGACCGCGGGGTCGCGAAAGAGCGCTCGCGCGATTCGGCTATCGGGCACCCCCGGCTCCGGGGTCACGGAGACCTGGTTGGCGGCGCCCGAGAACCCGGCGAGCGCCGCGATCGAGGGATCCAGGTAGGCGAAGGTGCGGAACGGGTCGGGGTGGAGGCCGCTTACCCGCACCCTGGCCCTCGCCTCGGTGAAGGTGGGCCCCTGGCGCCGCGGGTAGGAGATCGCGATCGCGTCCCCGACCCCGACGCCGAGGTCCTCGGCGGCCTTTTCGGAGATCACGATCTCGGGACGACCGGGTGCGGGCGGCGCGCCGGAGGCGATCGTCGGGGCCCAGATCGTGCTCGAGAAGTCGAGCAGCGTGACCGAGCCCTGGAAGCCGCCGGCCCCGGGCGCCGAGAGCTTCGCCGGCAGGTTGAGCTGCGGTTCCGAATCGGCGACGCCGGGAGTCGTCGCGACGATCCGGGTCGCCGTTCGGGCGCCGTGGAAGCCGTCGAGCGAGACGACGATGCGGTCGGGGTTTCCGTGGGCAACCTCGGCTTCGCTGCGGTCGACGGTGGCGACGAAGGAGTCGATCAACCCCATGAAGGCGACGAGGACGCTCAGCACGGCGCCGATCCCGGCCACCGTCAGCAGGGTGCGCCGCGGGGCGCGGAGGGCGTTTCGCAGCGGCATCTGGGCGATGCTCGAACCTGGCAGCCGCAGCCGCTTGGCCAGCGCCGCGACACCGCTGCCGCGGGCGGAGCGGAAGCCGACCCGGATCGCCTCGACCGGGGTCAGCCGCAGGCCGCGCCAGACCGGGATCGCGGTGGCGAGGATCGGCAGCAGCAGGCCGATCGCGGCGGCGCGGGCGAAGACGGCGAGTTCGAAGGGCGTCCGCATCTCCGGCAGCGGCAGCAGGTCTTCGAGGACGCCGCGGAGGATCTCTCCCATCATCAGGCCGAGAACGAGGCCGAGCAGCGTCCCCGCGACCGCGATCTGCACCCCCAGGAGCAGCGGCCGGATCGCCAGCTCGCGCGGCGGGACCCCCAGCGCCATCCCGATTCCGATCTCGCGCCGCTGCGCCTCGACGATCCTGGTCGCCAGGTTGAAGGCGGCGAGCGCGGCGCCGGCGAGGATCAGGACGGCGAAGATGTCGAACATCTGCTGGTCGCCGCTGGCGTCCTTGTAGAGGACTCGGTGGCCGGGTTCGTCGATCAGCCTGGTCACTTCACCGCTGAGGCCGGCGCCGGCGAGGGCGCGCTCCAACTGGCGGCGCACGGCCGCGGGGGGAGCCCCGGGGCGCAGCCTCAGCACGGCGCCGTCGATCCGCGGCGGGCCGCCGGCGATCCGCTGCGCCGTGCGCAACGAGGTGAAGAGGACGGCGAGCTGGGCCTCGGCGCCGCCGAATTCGCCGCCGCCGGGGCGGGTGACGATGAAGTACTCGGGCGAGCCGCCGAGGCCGACATAGCGGAGGCGCTGGCCGCCTGGGAGGCGCAGCACGCCCCGTGCCGGAAGGTCGTGGTGGGCGGCGAAGCCACGCTCGAGCACGGCGATCGGGCGTCCTTCGTCACCGGCGCGAAGGGCGCGCCCGGACTCGGCGTAGACGCCGTCGATCGCCGGTCCGTCCGGTCCGAGCGGCGCCCCGACGACTTCGGCCGGGACGAGCAGCGGTTCCTCGCCCGGCTGCGGCACGGCGACCTGGGTCGGCAGACGCAGGCGCTCCTCGGCCGCCGTCACCTGGCCGGCGGCGGGGATGCCGCGGACCAGCCGCGAGAGCGACCCGGCCGGCGCGCTCGTCCCCTCGGTCAGCGAGACCTCGAGGTCGTGGGCGTGCAGGGCCTCGAAGCTGGCGTCGTTGGAGGCGACCCGCCAGGACTCCATGCTGCCGAGGCCGGCGTAGACGCCGGTGCCGATCGCCAGCACCAGCCCGATCGCCAGCACGAGGGCCCAGCGCCCGCGCAGATCGCGCAGCGACCACCGCAGCCAGAGCCCGAGCCGCCCCATCCTCACCAGCGCAGGTCGGCGATGTCGGCAGGGCCGCCCGGGTTGGGCCGGTCGGCAACGATCCGGCCGCTGGAGAGCTCGATCACGCGGTGGGCGACACGGGCGATCTCGCGGTTGTGGGTGACGACCAGCACCGCGGTGTCCTCGGTGTGCGTCTGCTCGTGCAGCAGGTCGAGGATCTGCACGCCGGTGCGGAAGTCGAGCTCGCCGGTCGGCTCGTCCGCCAGCAGGATCGGGTTGCGGGTCGCCAGCGCGCGGGCGATCGCCACCCGCTGTTGCTCGCCGCCGGAGAGCTCATGCGGGAAGTGCTCGCCGCGGGATCCGAGGCCGACGCGGTCGAGCATCCGGGCGGCGACTTCGCGAGCGCTGCCGTGGCCGCTGACGTCGGCCCCGAACTCGACGTTCTCAAGTGCCGTCAGCGCCGGGAAGAGGTTGAAGGTCTGGAAGATGAAGCTGACCGTGCGGCGGCGGAAAGCGAAAAGGTCCGCTCGCGATGCGCCGCTGATGTCCTCGCCGCCGATTCGGATCGTCCCCTCGGTCGGCGAGTCGAGGGCGCCGACCATGTTCAGCAGCGTCGTCTTTCCGCTTCCCGAGGGACCGAGGACGACGATGAACTCCCCACGCTCGATTCTCAGGTCCAGTCCCTCGAGGGCGGTGACGGTCACCTCGCCCATGTCGTAGCGGCGGGCGACCCCCTTCAGCTCGATCAGCGTCTCCTGCCCAGGGACCGCCACCGCCGCGGTCACTGCGCCAGCTCGGCCAGCTTTTCGTCGATCTGCCGGCGAATCGAGTCGCACACCGCATCCGCCTCGGCGTTGTGTCGCTCGGAGGAGAGGATGCCGAGCAGCACCTCTGCGTCTCCTTTGTCCAGCTCCAAGGTGATCCTGTCGTTTGCCATCTGGTTCTCCTTGCTCAACACGGGTTTTCGAGACCGCTTTGCCGCGATCCGTAGGTCTGAGTGTCGATCACGTTTCCCGACTCGTCCAGCAGGGTGGCGGTGTCGCCCTGGTTGTTCCACACGGCCTTGTCTCCTTCGCCGTAGACGTCACTGCCTGAGTTCCGCCCTCCGCCAGGGTGGACACGCAGGTGCCGGTCGGCACCGAGGGATAGGTCGGGAAGGACGTTGACGCTCCCTTCCGCGTCGCGCAGTTCCCAGCCGAGCAGGTCGACGTCGTCACTGCTCATGTTGACCAGGCAGATGTACTCGCCTGAGGCGTTGTCATCCCCTTTCGAGTCGACCTGGGAGGCGGCGATGTCGATTCGCACGTCCGGGGGCTCGCCGAAGGGCCAGAGGTTGAAGGCCGCCGCGATCGCCAGCCAGATCGCGAACGCGGAGCCGGCTTTCAGCAGCCACTCCAAGGCCTGCACGAAGATCCGGCCGCCTCGCCTGCGCCTCGACTCCCGCTCGGGCCTTTCAGCCGCAGTCATTTTCTGAGCATCGGCCGAGGGTCACAGGGTCTTAAGGCGCAATCGGGGCGCGCCGGTGAAGTTGGGAACCGCTGGAAGGCGGCAAGGAGCTCAGATAGGAGCGAACAGCCGTGTCCTCCGGGGAGCGAGCGGCAACCAGGGTCGCCCCGCAGGCCGTGCAGCGCCCGCGGCGGCGGGCCGTTCCGCTGGCTGGCTGCTGGCAGCGAGGACACTCCCAGGCTCCGTCGCGGTCGTCGAACCCCTCGAAACCTCTCATTGGCTGAGCCTAGGCCCGGGCGCTACGGGCGCCATCCGGGGAAAACCACAGCGAGGACGGGCCCGGGCTCGGCGCGGTTCCGGTCTTCCTGCTCGGGAGTCGCGCCAAGGCGATCACACAGTGGTCTGTGGCGCCTGGGAACGATCTACCTCGGCGATGAAGTGGGTCAGGTAGCGACCGACGATCTTGCCCTCGCTCTCCCCCCACGGGGGCTCGGCGGTGAGGGAGGAGGTTTCGCCGTGGCCGCCCCCCAGCCAGCCCTGCAGATAGCGCGGATACTCGCCGGTCCAGAGCACGGCGCGCAGGACCGGGTCGAAAGGCTGAGGGTCGATCGCAATGCCGAGCTCGGCGGCAATCGTTTCCGCGATCACGTCGGCCTGCTGGGTCGCGATGCCGCCCTGCTTGACCGGGAAGTGGGTGACGTCGCCGGCGGCGAAGATGCGGTCGTGCTTCAGCACCCGACAGTGGTCGTCGATGCGAACGAAGCCGTTGGGATCGTGGAGGATGCCGCGGATCCGCCGTCCCTCGAGCTTGGGCAGGCTGATCACCGCGTCGACGTCGATCGGGTCGCCGGGGGCGACGACCAGGTGGCCGCCCTCGTACCGGACCGGGTGCATTCCGCTGCGCACTTCGATTCCGCGTTCGCTCAGCAGTGCCCCGACCAGTCCGCTGGCGCGGCGGCCGAAGACCTGCAACGGCGCGTCCTCTGGGGTGACGACCAGGAGCTTCGCGTCGACTCCGGAAGCGGAGAGCTCGGCCCCGGTCAGCAGGGCGAGCTCATACAGGGGCAGGGCCCAGCTTTCGGCGCCGGGCATCGTGAAGGCGATGCTGTGCAGCTCGCCCTCGTGCAGCCCGTCCATCAGCTTCCGCACCTCCGGCTCGTGATTGACGCCCCAGAAGGTGACGGCGCCCGGCACCGGCCAGAGCATCCGTGCGCCCGGTGCGACCGCGAGGTAGTCGTAGGGGAACTTTTCCCCGTCGTGGGTGGTCGCCAGCCGGCTCTCCGGATCGACCGAGGCGATGCTGTCCTGATGAAAGCCGGCGCCGCAGCGAGCGGCGAGGTCCGCGAGGTCGTAGTGGGCGGCGCGAGCAGCCCCATACGGCTCGCCAATCGCCTGGGGGCGATAGACGAAGTCCTGGCGCGGGGAGAAGATCTCGACCTCGACTTTGTCCGCCGCGAGATCCTGCAGCGCCAGGGCGGTCTCGATCGAGGCGACCCCGCCTCCTGCGATCAGTACACGGCTCTTCATCATCGATGCCTCCAGGTGGTCCGGTTTTCTCCTCCTCCTCACTGTTGCGACGAAGAGCCCCAGCGTCATCCGCAGATCCCCTCCGATCGGGTGCGGCGTTACCCCGATGCCGGCGCCGGTCGCGCGACGTAGCCTCAGCCCATGAATTGCGAGTCATCACCCGGTTGAGCGAGGCCCACTGTGCCGGACCTCGCTCAGCTGGCGATCGCGATCGGAGTCGTCTTCGCGATCAACCTTCTTCCCGCATTTGGACCGCCCACCTGGGCGGTCCTTGTGTTTTTCAGTCTCGACTTCGAGCTGCCGGCCGTGCCCCTGGTCCTGCTCGGCGCCCTCGCCGCGGCCAGCGGCAGGTACCTGCTCGCGAGCGGGACCCGGAGGCTGCGGCCACGCTTCTCCGAGGAGCGTCTGGCTCACATCGACCGAGTCCAGGAGAGGGCGCTGGCCAACCGGCGCCGTGCCGGCGCCGGGCTCGGGCTCTTCGCCCTCTCCCCGGTTCCCTCCGGCCAGCTCTTCGTCGGGGCGGGGCTGATGACCGTCCCGCTGCTCCCACTCACCGCCGCCTTCTTCGCCGGCCGCCTCGTCTCCTATTCGATCTACGTAGCCGCCGCCAACGTCGCCGCGGAGGGCCTCGGGACGATCGTGACCGACGCCCTCACCTCTCCGCTCGGACTCGGATTGCAGATCGCGATGCTGGTCGTGCTCGCCGCCGTGGCCGGCGGTCTCAGGCCGAGTGGGGGCGCGCCGGCAGCTGACCGCCGAGCTCAAGCGCCCGCAGCACCCGCCTCACATCGGTGATCGAAACGATCCCCAGTCGGCCATCCCTGGCGACGACGATCGCCCGCCCGGACCGCTGGAATGCTGGCCGCTCGACCAGGTCAGCGACGTCCTGCTCCTCTCCGATCACGAAGCTGGGGTCATAGAAGGCGACCTCCTCGACTGCGGTGGTGGCTCGGCGGTTCGCCGGCACCCGCTCCACCGCAGTGGTATCGACTAGACCGAGGAGCCTGTCGCCGTCGCACACCGGGAAGGCGGAGAAGCGATATGGCACGAAATAGTCGGCGACCGCGTCGGCCACGCTTATGCCTCCCGGGACGGTCACGGCCGGGTGGGCCATCAACTTCCCCGCTTCTCGCCCGCCGAGCGCCACCTTGACCAGGAGGCCGTTCTCCTCAGCCTTCGCCGCAGCGGTGACGAAGACGCCGATCACGGCCAACCAGATTCCGCCGAAGGCCCCGCCGAGGGCGGCGAACACGCCGAGGGCGATCATCGCAAAGCCGAACCCGCGGCCGATTGCCGCCGCCGTTCGCGTTGCCTTCCCGAGGTCGCCGCTGCGGCTCCAGATGAGCGCCCGCATGACGCGGCCGCCGTCGAGGGGGAAGGCGGGCAGGAGATTGAAGACGAGGATCGTGGCGTTGACAAAGAGTTGGTAGAAGACGACCGCCTCGACGGCCGCGGGTGCTGACGATGGCAGCGCCAGGTCGACCGCGGCGAACGCCACCAGGATCAGGAGGGTGACCGCCGGGCCCGCCAGCGCGAAACGCAACTCGTCCCCCGCGGCCTTTGGGTAGCCGGCCATTCTCGCCACTCCGCCCAGGAGCCAGAGGTCGATCTCTTCGATCTCGACCCCGTGGCGCCGCGCCACCACCGCGTGCCCGAGCTCGTGCAAGAGGATGCTTGCGAAGAGAAGGAGCGCGCTCAGCAGACCGAGGCCGTAGGCGAGCGGCGCAGCGATTCCGGGCGCCTGGTCGGGGTAGTAGACGGCCCCGAGCGACCAGGTGATCAGGGCGACGATCAGCAGCCAGAGCGGCTGGATGCCGATCGGGATCCCGGTCAGCTGCCCGATGCGAATGCTGCTCAGGTTCATGGGTCGCTCAATCGTCTTCGCTGCCGCCTCGCCCTCCATCGGGGTCTGACCGACCCTCAGCTGTGGTGTTCCCCGGATGCCGGGGCGCCGAGCCGAGCCTAGATTCGAGGCATGAAGCTGCTGATCGGACTGGATAGCCGGGAGGGGGGCAAGGACGCGCTCGAGCTGGCCCGCGTTCTTGCCGCCAGCGCGGGCGAGAATTCCGCAACCGCAGTCGTCGTCACGGTCCTCTACGGGGGCCCGCTGCCGATGGAGTACGCCCTCCTTCCTAGAGATGAAGCGCGCGAAGCCGAGCCGCTCTTCGAGCAGGCGCGGGAGCGCCTTCCCGGCATCGAGCTCGCGACCCGTGCCTATGGCGGTGGCTCGCCCGCCGGCATCCTCACCATGCTCGCCGAACGGGAGCAGTTCGACGCGATCGTCGTCGGCTCCCCCCACCGCAGCGCCTTCGGCCAGGTGATGATCGGCAGCGTTGCCAACAGCCTGCTCAACGGCGCGCCCGTCGACGTCGCCGTTGCGCCGCGTGGCTACGCGCAAGCCGACCACGGCGTACTGCGGAAAATCGCCGTCGGCTACGACGGTACCTCGGAAGCCAAGGTCGCCCTGCGACACGCGGAAGAGATGGCGAAGCCCTGCGACGCGACGATCGGGGTGGTCACCGTGATCAAGCCGCCGGTCCCGGCCCCGGTGATGGTTCCGGTCGCCTACACCCCCCAGTTCCCCAGCGACCCCGAGCTGGTGGTCAGCGAGGGGGTCGACTCGATCGACCCGCGCCTTGCCGCCAGCCGCACCGTCCTCGAGGGGGATCCGGCGACCAAGCTCGCCAAAGCCTGTGAGGACGACGCCGACCTGTTGGTGGTCGGCTCCCGCGGCTACGGGCCGATGGCCCGGGTTCTGTTGGGGTCGGTTTCACGGCACGTCGTCCAGAAGACGCCGTGCCCGGTTCTGGTCGCGCGGCGGCCATGAGCCCTCCGCCCGCGAGCCCCGGCGCTGCGGCGCCCGGCCGAGCCGCCACTCGTGGTGCCTACGTCCGCACCTTCGCCGAGTTGCGCCGTACGGACAGCGACTTCGCCGGCGGCAAGGGAGCCAACCTCGGCGAGCTGACCGCGGCCGGGCTGCCGGTGCCGCCGGGGTTCGTGATCGGCGCCTCCGCCTACGCGGCTCTCTGCGACGGCAACGGCCTGCGCGGGCGGATCGCCGAGCGGCTCGCCTCAATCGACGTCGACGACACCGCCGCGCTGGAGCTGGCCGCGACCGAGTTGCGCGCCGCGGTGGAGCGGGAGCCGCTGCCGGCCCCGATCGCTGACGCGATCCGCTCCGCCTATCGGGACCTCGCCGCCGGCGACCCCGCGGCGGCCGTCGCCGTGCGCTCCTCGGCGACCGCCGAGGACACCGAGGCCGCCTCCTTCGCCGGCATGAACGAGACGCTGCTTAACGTCCGCGGGGAGGACGCGGTTCTCGAGGCCGTGCGCCGCTGCTGGTCCTCCCTGTTCGGTGCCCGCACCGTCTACTACCGGGCCAAGCGCGGCTTCGGCCAGGCCGAGATGGACATCGCGGTCGTCATCCAGCGCCAGGTCGAGTCGAGCCGGGCCGGGGTGATGTTCACGCTCGACCCGTCCAGCGGCCAGCGCGACCGGATCGTGATCGAGGCCGCCTTCGGTCTCGGCGAGTCGGTCGTCTCCGGCTCGGTTTCCCCCGACCGCTACCTGGTGGCCAAGGACGGCCCGCGAATCGAGCGCCGCGAAGTCCGCCGCAAGGAGATCGCGATCGAGGCCCAGGGCAACGGCGGAACCAGCACCAGGGAGCTGAGCGGGGAGGAGGCCGAGCGTCCCGTCCTCGGCGACGAGGAGGTGCTGCAGATCGCCGCGCTCGGCGTCGCGATCGAGGGCCACTACGGCGCGCCTCAGGACACCGAGTGGGCAATCGACCGGGCGGGCACGGTCTGGATGCTGCAGTCGCGGCCGGTGACCGAGACGGCCGCCGCCGCGGGCGCCGGAGCCGCGGCAGGCCCGGTGCTCCTGCGCGGCCTCGGGGCCGCCCCCGGCGGGGCGAGCGGGCCGGCGCGGGTGATCCGCTCCCGCGCCGAGGCCACTGAGCTGCGCGACGGCGAGGTCCTGGTCACCCGGATGACGGCGCCCGACTGGGTGCCGCTGATGCGCCGAGCGGCGGCCATAGTCACCGACTCGGGCGGCATGACCTGCCATGCCGCGATCGTCGCCCGCGAGCTCGGCATCCCCTGCCTGGTCGGAACCGGCGTGGCGACCACGACCCTCGTCGACGGCCAGTTGGTGAGCGTCGACGCCGGGGCCGGTGTCGTCACCGAGGGCGCGAGCATCTCGAGCCCGGCTGCACCCACCGCGGAGCCCGAGCCCGGCGGCCGGATCGTCACCGGTACGCAACTGCTCGTCAACCTCTCCGAGCCCTCCCAGCTTTCCCGCGTCGCCGGCCTCGACGTCGACGGCGTCGGGCTGTTGCGGGCGGAGTTGATGGTCGTCGAGGCGCTCGACGGCGTCCACCCGCGAGCGCTGCTCGAGCGCGGCGAAGGCGAGCGCTTCGTCGAGCGGATGTCGGAGCCACTGCTCGAATTCGCCGCCGCCTTTTCCCCCCGGCCGATCACCTACCGGGCAATCGACTTCCGCAGCAACGAGTTCCGCGGCCTCGAGGGCGGCGAGCGGTTCGAGCCGGTGGAGGCAAACCCGATGATCGGGTACCGCGGTGCCCTGCGCTACATCCACGAGCCCGACCTCTTCGGGCTGGAGCTGGAGGCGCTCGGCAGGGTCTGGGACGCCGGCCACGAGAACCTGCACCTGATGCTTCCCTTCGTCCGCACGCCCCGCGAAGTGATCGCCTGCCGCGAGCAGATCGAGGCGGCGGGCCTGCTTGAGCGCCCTGGCTTCGAGCTCTGGCTGATGGCCGAGGTGCCCTCGGTGCTCTTCCATCTCGGCCGCTACGCGAAGCTCGGAATCGCCGGGATCTCGATCGGCTCCAACGACCTCACCCAGCTGCTGCTCGGGGCCGATCGCGACTCGGAGCTGGTCGCCGAGGTCTTCGACGAGCGCGACCAGGCCGTCACCGAGTACATCGCCGAGCTGCTGGAAGCGGCCGGCGCGCTGGGCCTGAAGACCTCGATCTGCGGGCAGGCCCCGTCCGTCCACCCCGAGTACGCGGAGCTGCTGGTCCGCGGCGGGATCGATGCGATCTCGGTCAACGTCGACGCCGTCGATCGCGCCCGCCACCTCGTCGCCGCCGCCGAGAGACGGCTGCTGCTCGAGCACGCCCGCCACGAAGGAGGTTCCCCATGAAGGCCTACCAGCTGACTGCCTGGCAATCCCAGCCCGAGCTGCGCGAGGTTCCGGTCCCCGAACCCGGCCCCGGCGAGGTGCTGCTCAAGGTCGGGGGCGCTGGCGCCTGCCATTCCGACCTGCACCTGATGGAGTGGCCGCCGGGCACTCTCGGCTTCGATCCGCCCTTCACGCTCGGACACGAGAACGCCGGCTGGGTCGAGGCCCTCGGCGCCGGCGTCGAAGGGCTGGAGGTCGGCGAGGCGGTCGCCGTCTACGGCCCCTGGGGATGCGGGCGCTGCCGCGCCTGCCGGCTCTCAGCCGAGAACTACTGCGAGCGCCAGGCCGAGATCGGCGCTTTCGGCGGCGGCCTCGGCCGCGACGGCGGCATGGCCGAGTACATGCTGGTCCCACACGCGCGGCTGCTGCTGCCGCTCGGCGATCTGGACCCGCGCGACGCCGCCCCGCTCTCCGACGCCGCTCTCACGCCGTACCACGCGATCAAGCGCTCCCTGCACCTGCTCGTCCCCGGCTCCACCGCGGTGGTGATCGGGGTCGGCGGCCTCGGGCACATGGGCGTGCAGATCCTGCGCACGCTCAGCCCGGCGCAGATCGTCGCCGTCGACGTCTCGGCGGAGAAGCTGAGCCTGGCGCGCGAGGTCGGGGCCGACGCGGCGATCGAGGCTGGCCCGGCGGCGGCGGAGGAGATCCGCGAACTGACCGGCGGGCTTGGGGCCGAGCTGGTGGTCGACATGGTCGGCTCCGACGACTCGATCGCCCTCTCGGCCCAGGTCGCCCGCTTCGAGAGTCACCTGACCATCGTCGGCCTCGCCGGCGGCAAATTCGAGTTCGCCTTCGGGGCGCTCCCCTTCGAGGCGCAGCTGTCGATCCCCTACTGGGGCAGCGCCGTGGAGCTGGGCGAGGTGCTCGAGCTGGCTCGGGCCGGCCGGATCAGGGCGCACGTCGAGCGCTTCGAGCTCGATCGCGCGGACGAGGCCTACGAGCGGATGCGCGAGGGCCGACTCGATGGCCGAGCGGTCATCTGCCCACACGGGTAGGCCTTGGCCCGCCCCAAGTTCGTCCAGATCCCGTCGCACCCGCTGCAGCGGTTCGAGCCGTTGCTGGGGGAGCGTTTCGCCGCGGTCGAGACGGCCGCGGAGCTGGCGCGGGAGCGCTACCGGGGCCGGGCGATCTGGCACGTCAGCTCGACCCTGCGAGGCGGCGGCGTGGCCGAGATGCTGCGGTCGCTGCTGCCCTACGTCCGCGGCGCCGGGGTGGATGCCCGCTGGGTCGTGCTGCGCGAGAGCGACGAGTTCTTCGCCCTGACCAAGCGCATCCACAACAACCTCCACGGCGACCGCGGGGACGGCGGCGACCTCGGCTCGGAGGAGCACCGCGTCTACGAGCACTCCCTCGCCACCAGCGCCCGCCACTTCGCCGCTCTGGTGCAGCCGGGCGACGTCGTCTTCCTCCACGACCCCCAGACCGCCGGGCTGATCGCCCAGGCGAAGGGAGCCGGTGCGATCGTGCTCTGGCGCTGCCACGTCGGCGCCGACGAGCTCGACGAGACGGCATTGCGGGCGCAGGACTTCCTGCGAACTTACGTGCGGGAAGCGGACGCCTGGGTCTTCTCGCGGCGGCAGTACGTCTGGCAGGCGCTGGACGGAGGTCGGGCCTGGACGATGGCGCCCTCGATCGACCCGTTCTCGCCCAAGAACCAGGACCTCGGAGCGCCTGCTGTCGCGGCGATCCTCGGAGCGATCGGACTGGGAACGCGCTCGTCCGCCGCCGCCCCCGCCTTCACCCGTGCCGACGGCACCCCCGGCCGGGTCGAGCGCAGGGCCGAGGTGCTGCAGGAAGAACCGCTGCCCGAGCGCTCCCGGCTGGTCGCCCAGGTCTCGCGCTGGGATCGGCTGAAGGACCATCGCGGCGTGCTCCGCTGCTTCGAGCGCCACCTCGCCAATCGCGACCTGCACCTCCTGCTCGCGGGCCCGGCCGCGGGGGCGGTCGCCGATGACCCGGAGGGCGGCGGCGTCTGGGCCGCGGTTCGCTCCGCCTGGAGAGAGCTGCCCGACCCGGTCAGGCAACGGGTCCACCTCGCCAACCTGCCGATGGACGATCTCGACGAAAACGGCGCCGTCGTCAATGCGATTCAGCGCCGGGCCGACGTCATCGTCCAGAAGAGCCTCGCTGAGGGATTCGGGCTGACGGTGGCCGAGGCGATGTGGAAGGCCAAGCCGGTCGTCGGCGCCCGGGTCGGTGGGATCCAGGATCAGATCGTGCACGAGGTCAGCGGGCTACTCGTCGACCCCACCGACCTGGCCGCCGTCGCCGCCGCGGTCATCAGGCTGGACGCCGACCCACAGATGGCAAGGGCGCTCGGCGAGGGCGCCCGAGAGCGGATGACCGCGGGATTCCTCGGGGCCGGGAGGCTTGCCGAGTACGCCGAGCGGCTGCTCGAGCTCGAAGGAGAACTGCCCTGAACCGCTACCCAGGCCACCGCGAGGCCGACGTCGTCTTGCGAGACGGATCGACCGCTCGCTTACGCCCGGTCAGGTCCGGCGACGAGGACTGCCTGCGGGAGTTCCTTTCCCGGCTCGATCCGTATTCGCAGGCCTTTCGCTTCTTCTCCGGTGCCGCCGACCTGGGCCGCATCGCCCACGCCCTCGCAAACGTCGACTACGCAGGCCGCTACGGCCTGTTGGCCAGCCACGGTCTCGGCGGGCGCCTGGTCGGACACGGTGTCTACGCCGAACTCGGCGACGGGCGTGCCGAAGTCGCCTTCGCGATCGCGGAGGAGATGCAGGGCCGAGGCCTCGGCACGATTCTCCTGGCTCATCTGGCGGAGGCGGCCGCCGAGAACGGAATCGAGACCTTCGCCGCCGAAGTGCTGCCGAGCAACCACCAGATGGTCGAGATGCTGCAAGAGCGCGACTTCCCGGTGGAGATTCGCACCGAGCCCGACACCCTGTGCGTGGAACTGCCGACCGCGCTCTCCGACGAGGCGATCGCGCGCTTTGAGGACCGCGACCGCATCGCTGCGGTGGAGGCGGTTCGTGCCTTTTTGGAGCCCCGCTCGGTTGCGGTCGTCGGGGCCTCCCGACAGCCCGGTCGGGTCGGCAACGCGGTGCTGCGGAACCTCCTCGCATGCGGTTTCCCCGGAGAGCTCTACGCGGTCAATCCGGCCGCGGGCGAGGTCGAGGGAATCCCGACCGCGCCGAGCGTCGAGGGGATCGGCGCGGAGATCGACCTCGCGGTCGTCGCGGTACCGGCCGGAAAGGTGCTTGCGGTCGCTCGCGAATGCGCGGCGAAGGGGGTGCGTGCCCTGATCGTCCTCTCCGCCGGCTTCGCCGAGTCAGGCCCCGAGGGCGTCTCCCGGGAACGGGAGCTTCTCGGGATCTGTCGCGAGGCCGGCATGAGGCTGATCGGGCCCAACTGCCTCGGTGTCCTCGGCACCGACCCGCGGCACCCCCTCGACGCCACCTTCGCGCCCGGAGTGCCGCCTCCCGGCGATGTCGGCTTCGCCACCCAGAGCGGAGCGCTCGGACTCGCCCTGATCGATCTCGCGGCGACAAAGGGCGTTGGCGTCTCCTCCTTCGCCTCGGTCGGCAACCGCGCCGACATCACGCCCAATGACCTGCTCGAGTTCTGGGAGCAGGATCCTCGCACCCGGGTCGCCCTCCTCTACCTCGAGTCCTTCAGCGACCCGCGCCGCTTCGCGCGGATCTCCCGGCGGATTGGCCCGAAGAAGCCGATCGTCGCCGTCAAGAGCGGGCGATCGGGTTCCGGCGCGCGGGCCGCCGGTTCGCACACCGGCGCCCTCCTGGCCGCATCCGATCGGGCGACGGACGCCCTCTTCGAGCAGTCGGGGGTGATTCGTGCCGAGACGCTGGCGGAGCTGCTCGACGTCGCCTCCCTGCTCTCCTCCCAGCCGCTTCCCCGCGGCCCAAGGGTGGGAATCCTCACCAACGCGGGCGGCCCGGGAATCATGTGCGCGGACGCCTGCGAGGCCGCCGGCCTGGAGGTCCCCGAGTTGGCGCCGGAGGTGCGCGAGGAGCTGCGGGCGTTTCTGCCGAGCGAAGCCGCGCTCGGAAACCCGGTGGACATGATCGCCACCGCCGAGGCCGAGCACTTTCGCCGGGCGATCGCGGCGCTCGCGGGCTGGGACGGGATCGACGCCCTGATCGTGATCTTCATCCGGCCCCTGCTGACCGCGGCCGCAGACGTTGCCGCGGCGGTGCACGAAGCCGTGGCGGACCTGCCGCGAGAGCTGCCGGTCCAGGCGGTCTTCATGTCGCCCGAGGACCACGCGACCCTGCAGCGAGAGGCGACCGTTCCGTCCTATCTGTATCCGGAGGACGCAGCCCGGGCGCTGGGCAAGGTGCACGGCCACGTCCGCTGGCGGCAGCGGCCGAGGCTGCCGGCCCCTGCACCCGGCGACGTGCGGGAGGCAGAGGCCGCGGCGATCCTCGCGGAGGCGCTGGGGGAAGCACGGGAGTGGCTCGAGCCGGAACGCTGCGAGCGGCTGCTCGACGCCTACGGGATCACCACGCCGCAGTCGCGAATGGCGATCGATCCGGAGGCAGCCGGCCGCGCCGCGACCGAGATCGGCGGGACGGTGGCGCTGAAGGCGGTCGGCCCGGAGATCCGGCACAAGACCGAGATCGGTGCCGTGCGGCTCGGGCTGACCGGCGCCGCGCAGGTCGCCGGCGCCGCGCGCGAGATCGACGCCGAGCTCGCCCGCCGAGGGCTGGCGCGGGAAGCGTTCCAGGTGCAGAGCGCGATCGCGGACGGGGTCGAGATGATCGTCGGGATCGCCACCGACCCGGTCCTCGGCGCGGTGATCGCGTGCGGGGCGGGGGGGACCGCGGTCGAGTTGCTGGGCGACGTGCAACTGCGGGTCTCGCCGCTGGACTCCACCGACCCCAGCGAGATGCTGGACGGGCTCGCCGTGCGCCCGCTGCTCAGCGGCTACCGCGGCGCCGATCCGGTCGACCTCGCCGCGCTGGAGGACGTGATCGCCAGGGTAGACGCGCTGGCCAGGTCCCACCCCGAGATCGTCGAGCTCGACCTGAACCCGGTGCTGGCGACCCCGGCTGGGGCGATCGCGGTCGATTCCCGGGTCCGCTTGCAGGCGATGCGGCCGCAGCTGCCGTGGCCGCGAACCTGGGATTGACCGGCAAACGCCGGAGGGCCTGCGGCCCTCAGCTCTCGAGCAGCCCGTTGTCGAGCGCGTAGCGGGTCAACTCGGGGCGGCTGCTGAGTCCGAGCTTCTGCTGAACGTGGGAGCGGTGCGTCTCGACGGTGCGAATGCTGAGCTCGAGCTGCTCGCCGATCTCGCGATTGGTATGGCCGAGCGCCATCAGCCGCAGGACCTCGGTCTCGCGCGGGGAGAGCGCCGGCCGCTCGCTGTCGTCCGCCGGCCTCGCCAGGCCGGCTGCCACGGCGGCCGGGAGGTAGCGTCGCCCCGCCGCCGCCTCGCGCACGGCCTCGATCAGCTCCAGGTGGGCGGCGTCCTTGAACAGGTAGCCGAGCGCTCCCGCCTCCAGCGCCCGCTGCGCCAGGCTGAGGTCGCGTTCCATCGTCAGCAGGACGACCTGCGTCCCCGGGGCCAGCTCGCGCAGCTCCGCGACGCGGTCCACCGAGAGGCCGTCGGGCAGGTTGACGTCGAGCACGAGGACCGTCGGCACCAGCTCGGCGACGGAGACCCTCGCCGCGGCTAGGTCCCCCGCCTCGCCGACCACCTCCAGGTCTTCCTGCCCTTCCAGCAACGAGCGCAGGGCGCCGCGGACGACCGCGTGGTCGTCCACGAGGACCACCGTGATCCGCTCGCCGCCGCCTTCCTCGCCCATTGAGCCAGCCTAGCGCCGCGCCTGGCCCCGAGCCGCGGTTGCGGGTAGACCGAACCGGACCTTGTTGCCGCGCCCGGATGGCACCGAACCCGAACCCGATGACGATGGCCGCAACCTGTCATTCACAGTCGCAAAGGAGCGGGTCATGGCGTACGAGCGCAACGTCGACACCGATACCAGCCTGCGCCACGAGGGATCGAGGTGATCACGATCGCCGGCTCCGAGCTGGGTCGCGGTCGTGGCGGTCCCCGCTGCATGTCCTGCCCGGTCCAGCGCGACGCCTGATGCGGGACTTCCTCCGAATCGCCGAACTCGACCGGGTCCGTCTCGAGGGGCTGCTGGACCTGGCGGCGGGGATGAAAGCGCAGCCGCTGGCGCTGACCGACGCCCACCGCGGCAAGTCGATCGCCTGCTTCTTCAACAAGCCCTCGACCCGCACGCGCGTCTCCTTCGAGGGGGCCGCCTACCGGCTGGGGATGCTGCCGATCATGCTGCGCCACGACGAGCTGCAGCTGGGCCGGGGCGAGCCGATCGCCGACACGGCCCGAGTTCTCTCCTCCTACACGGCGGCGATCGTGATCCGCACCTTCGCCCAGGCCGATCTCGAGGAGATGGCCGCGGCCGCATCGGTGCCGGTGATCAACGCGCTCACCGACGAGCATCACCCCTGCCAGGCGCTGGCCGACCTGCTGACCCTGCGCGAGCGTTTCGGCGAGCTCGAGGGGCTGCGGATCGCCTATGTCGGCGACGGCAACAACGTCGCCCACTCGCTGCTGGAGGCGGGCGCGATGGCCGGGGTCAGCGTTGCGATCGCGACGCCCCCGGGGTACCGGCCCGACGAGGAGATCGTCGCCGATGCCGCCGAGCGGGCGGTCGTCCAGGGCGCCACGGTGCTGGTGACCGATGACCCCGAGGAGGCGGTCCGGGGCGCCCACGCCGTGCACACCGACGTCTGGGTCTCGATGGGCGAGGACGGCGAGCGCGAGCGCCGCCTGCGCGACCTTCGCCCCTACCAGGTCGACGAGGCGCTGATGGGCCACGCTCGCGACGACGCCGTCTTCATGCACTGCCTGCCGGCCCACCGCGGAGAGGAGGTAGCGGCGGCGGTCATCGACGGGCCACGCTCCGTCGTCTTCGAGCAGGCGGCCAACAGGCTGCCGACCGAGCAGGCGGTGCTCGCAACGCTGATCGGCGGTCGGTTGCCCTGAACGGGACCGCCCCCCAGATCGACCCAGAGGAGCGCATCGACCTGCTGCTGCGCGATCTCCGCGCTTCGCGGGAAGGGCTCTCCAGTCGCGAGGCCGAGCGCCGCCTGCTTGCCTTCGGCCCCAACCGCCTCGAGCGCCACGGCGGGCGCCGTTGGCCCGGCCAGCTCGCGCGCCAGTTCACCCACCCGCTCGCGCTCCTGCTCTGGGGCGCGGCGGTTCTCGCCGCGCTCGCCGGGATCACGCCGGTGGCGGTTGCGGTCGTGATCGTGATCCTGCTCAACGCCGGCTTCGCCTTCGTCCAGGAGCGCCAGGCGGAGCGAGCGGTCGAGGCCCTGCAGGGGTATCTGCCCCAGAAGGCGGAGGTGATCCGCGACGGGCATCGGGTCAGCGTCGACGCCGCCGCGCTCGTCCCCGGCGACGTCTTGCTGATCGAGGAGGGGGCGCGGATCTCCGCCGACGCGCACATCCTCGAGGGCACGGTCGACGTCGACCTCTCGACCCTGACCGGAGAGTCGGTGCCGGTCTCCCGCTCCGTCGCGCCGCCCCATGCCCACACCCCATTGCTGCGGGCGCGCGAGCTCCTCTTCAGCGGCACCACCTGCACCGGCGGCGAGGCGAAGGCGCTGGTCTTCGCGACCGGGATGGGGACCGAGCTCGGCCGCATCGCGGCCCTCTCGCAGCGGGTCGAGGTCGAAGAGAGCCCGTTGGAGCGGCAGGTCCGCCGGGTCGCCTGGCTGATCGCCGCCGTGGCCCTGGCGATGGGGCTGGCGTTCATTCCGCTCGCGGCCTTCGGGGCCGGTCTTCCCTTCTCCGACTCCCTGGTGCTGGCGATCGGGCTGATCGTCGGCAACGTGCCGGAGGGGCTCCTGCCGGTGATCACCCTGGCCCTGGCCGGCGGCGTCGCCGCCCTGGTGCGAAGGGGCGCGGTGGTGAAGCGGCTGAGTGCAGTCGAGACGCTCGGCTCGACCGACGTGATCTGCACCGACAAGACCGGCACCCTGACCGAGAACCGGATGCGGGTCACGGCGATCTGGAGCGCCGGTCGCTCGCTCGACATCGAGCACGGCGTACCCACCGCGGCTCACGACTCGAACCTGCTCGACCTGGCCGAGGCGATGGCGACCTGCAACAACGCCCGCGAAGGGGAAGAGGGAGAGCTGGTCGGCGACCCCACCGAGACGGCCATGCTGGCGACCGCGCACGCGCTCGGCGCCGACGAGCAAGCGAAGGCTCGACGGTTGGCTGAATTCCACTTCGACCCCGCCCTGAAGCGAATGGCGACCGTCGACGGCGTAGGTGGCCAGATCTGGGTCAACGCGAAGGGGGCGCCGGAGGCGATCCTCGATCTCTGCGAGCGCATCGTCACCGAGCGAGGGACGGTCGCACTCGATCCGGAGCGCCTCGCCGCGATACGGCGGACCGTCGACGCCTATGCCGACGAAGGCTTGCGGGTACTCGCCGTGGCTCGGCGAGCAGCGCAAAGCAGCGACCTCTCCCGAGCCGAGGCCGAGCAGAGCCTGACCCTGCTCGGCCTGGTCGCGATGTATGACCCGCCGCGGGCCGAGGTCGCCGAGGCGGTCGCTCGCTGCCACGAAGCCGGGATCAGGATCATCGTCGTCACCGGCGACCACCCTCGCACCGCACTCGCGATCGCGAAGAGGATCGGCATCGCCCGGGACAACCCGAGGGCGATCGTCGAGGAGGAGCTGGAGGCGATGAGCGACGCCGAGCTCGACGCCGCCCTGCGCGATGGCGGTGAGCTGATCTTCGCCCGCTCCACCCCGGAGGCGAAGCTGCGGATCGCCGACGCCCTGCGTTCCCAGCGGCACGTGGTGGCGATGACCGGCGACGGCGTCAACGATGCGCCCGCCCTGCGGGCCGCCGACATCGGCGTCGCGATGGGTCGCTCGGGCACCGATGTCGCCAGGGAGGCCTCGACGATGGTCCTCACCGACGACAACTTCGCGACGATCGTCTCCGCGATCGCGGCTGGGCGGCGGATCTACGACAACATCCGCAAGTTCATCCTCTACATCTTCGCCCACCTGACGCCGGAGCTGGCGCCGTTCATCGTCTTCGGTCTCGGCGGTGGCGCGATACCCCTGCCGTTGACGGTGATGCAGCTGCTCGCGGTCGATGTTGGGACCGAGACCCTGCCGGCGCTGGCGCTGGGACGGGAGAAGGCGGAGCCGGGGATCATGCGCCGCGCGCCGCGTCCCCGCGCCCAGAGCATCATCACCCGCTCGATGCTGGTCCGCGCCTGGCTCTTCCTCGGGCTGATCTCCGCCACCCTGGGCATGGCCGCCTTCTTCTACGTGCTCACCCGCGCCGGCTGGAGCCCTGGCGATGAGACCGGAGCGGGCAGCCCGCTGCACCACTCCTACCAGCAGGCGACGACGATGACCTTCCTCAGCATGGTCGCCTGTCAGGTCGGCACCGCCTTCGCAGCCCGCACCGAGCGCGCATCGCTTCGCTCGATCGGGGCCTTCAGCAATCCGCTGCTGCTCTGGGGCATCGCTTTCGAGCTCGTTTTCGCCGCCGTTCTGATCTACGTGCCGGCCTGCCAGGACCTGCTCGGCACCGCCGCGCTCCCGGCCAAGGACGTGGCCCTGGTCCTGCCCTTCCCCTTCATCGTCTGGGGTGCCGACGAGCTTCGGCGCTGGGCTATCCGGCTTCGCACACCGGCGCTCCTGACAGACTCCCTTGGCGAGGGATGGAGGCCGGCACACCGCAGATATCCGTAGTCCTGGCGGACGACCACAACGTGATCCGCGCCGGGCTGCGCAGCATGCTCGAAGCCGAGGTCGACCTACGGGTGATCGGCGAGGCGGCGGACGCCGCGGCCGCGGCCAAGCTGGTCGAGGACCGCCGGCCCGACGTCCTCGTGCTCGACCTGCAGATGCCCGGCGCCGACCCCCGCACTGACGTGCCGCGGCTGCGCGAGCGCGCGCCCGACACCGCGATCGTCGTCCTCACCATGCAGAACGACCCCCGCGGCGCCCGCGATCTGCTGCGCGCCGGCGCCGCCGGCTACGTGCTCAAGCAGGCGGCCGAGCGCCAGCTCGGCGAAGCGATCCGCACCGTGGCGGGCGGCGGCTCCTACGTCGACCCCGAGCTCGGCGGCGCGCTGGCCAGGCTCGAGGCAGACCCGCTGCAAGGACTGAACGAGCGCGAGCGCGAGCTGCTGCGACTGGTTGCGCTCGGTCACACCAACCGCGAGATCGGCGAGCAGCTCTTCCTCAGCGTGCGGGCGATCGAGGTCAACCGCTCGAAGCTGTTCGAGAAGCTGGGGATCGAGACGCGGCCGGAGCTGGTCCGCTTCGCGATCGACAACGGCGTGATCGAGCCAGGCGGCGGCGCCGGCTAGAGCTCAGGAGCGCCCGAGCGGGAGCGTGGCGACCACCTCGGTGCCGCCCTCGGGCCGTGAGCGGACGGCGATCTCCCCGCCGAGCAGCGCCACCCGCTCGCGCATCCCGGTCAGGCCGCGACCCTCGTTCTCGGCGCCAGCTTCGAAGCCGGCGCCGTCGTCGCCGACGACGATCCGCACCGAGTCGTCGGCCAACCTCGTGCTGAGGGTGGCGTGCTGGGCGGCGGAGTGCTTTACGACGTTGTTCAGCGCCTCCTGGGCGAGCCGGTAGACGACCCGCTCCTCCTCGCCGGAGAGCTCGCCGTCGAGCTCGATCTCGGCCGCCACCTCGAAGCCGCCGCGGGCGCCCGCTTCCTCTGCCAGCGCCTGCAGCGCGGCGGACAGACCGAGCCGCTCGAGCGAGGCGGGGCGGAGGTCGTTGATCAGGCGGCTGAGCTCGTTGATCTGCCCCTCGAGCCGATCGACCGTCTGCTCCGCCGCAGCGGCGATCTTCTCTTCGCGGTCGGAAGCCCCGCTCTGAAGGGCCGTCGCCAGCGAGATCCGGATCGCCGCCAGGCCCTGCAGGGTCTCGTCGTGCAGCTCGCGCGCCCAGCGCTGGCGCTCGCGCTCGCCGACCTCGACCCGCTGCTGCAGCCGATCGGACTCGACCGTCTGCGCGGTCGCGACCGCGGTCGCGGCGCTGGCCGCGAACGCCTGCAGCAGCCGCAGGTCATCCTCGTCGAATTCGGTCCCGCCCGCTTCGCGGTCGAGCGCGACCAGAGCGCCGACGGCGCGGCCGCGGAAGAGCAGCGGCACGACCAGCGCCGTCTCGGCCCCGACCCGCTCGCGCAGCCGCGCCTCCGAGGGCGGCGAGCCGCGCTCGAGGCGCTGGGCGACCCGCTCCTGCATCGCCGCCTCGAAGACCGCGTCATCGGCCGGGATCGTCAGCCGCTCGATCTCCGGGCCGACCTCGCCGGCCTGACCGGCGACGACAAGGCGCCCTCCTTGGCGTAGGAGAACCAGCAGCGCTTTCGCCTCGACCAGCGCGCGCGCTCGCTTGACGATCAGGTCGAGGACGCGGGCGACGTCGGTCTCGCCGCCGACCGCGCGGGCGATGTCCACCGAGGTCTCGGCCTGGCGCAGGGCCCGCTCGATCACGGCCTCGCGCTCGCTCAGCGCCGTGTAGAGGCGGGCGTTCTCGATCGCGATTCCGGCCCAGGTGGCGAGCGTCCGCGCCGCATCCTCGTCGGCCTCGTCGAACTCCTCAGCTCCGCGCTTCTCGGTCATGTAGAGGTTGCCGTAGACCTCGTCGCGGATCCTGATCGGGACGCCGAGGAAGGAGTGCATCGGCGGGTGGCCGGGGGGAAAGCCGTAGGCGTGCGGGTGCTGGTCGACATCGCGCAGGCGCAGCGGCGAGGGCTCGCGGATCAGCTCGCCGAGGACGCCGAGGCCGCGCGGCAGGTTGCCGATCGAGCGTTTGGTCTCGTCGTCGATCCCGAGGTAGATGAAGCGTTCGAGCTCCTTGTGGTCGCGGTCGAGCACGCCCAGCGCCGCGTACTCCGCCCCGGTCAGCTCCCGCGCCGCCTCCACCACCGAGCGCAGCACCGACTCCAGGTCGAGGTCGGCGAGGAGGGTGGTGCCGACGTCGATCAGCCGCGCGGCGCGCTCCTCCGCACCATCGGAGCGGTTGGGGGGATTCATCCGTCCAATATCCCACCTTGCGGGGGAAACCAGCGCGCTCAGGCGCTGATGTCGCGGCGCTCGAAGAGCCAGGCACCGAGCGCCGCCAGGCCCATCGCGGCGGCGGTGACGCCGGCGAAGGCGAGCGGGTCGATCCCCTCCTCGATCGCGTTGCCGTAGTAGCGGAAGACCGAGGCGTAGCGGATCCCGGAGAGGCCGGAGTCGAGCTTGCCGACCAGGTCGATCACGTACATCGCCACCAGCACCCCGGCGACCGCGCCGGTGACGACGCTGGTCCGCAGCGAGAAGCCGCAGGCGACGATGCCGAGGCCGGCGAAGAGCAGGGCCAGCGGCCAGACGTTGGCGAATCCGGCGGCGGCCGGGCCGGCGCCCAGGCCCGCGGACGCGAGGGCGCTGCCGAGCATGGTCAAAAGCCAGCCCAGCGCCAGCACCGCAGCGAGCTCGACCGCGGTCGCGAGGAATCCGGCGACGCAGAGCCGCAAGCGCGAGACCGGGGCCGAGAGCAGGACGTCGAGGCGGCCGCTTTCCGCCGCCCCGGAGAGCCCGCTCGCCACCGCCCGCACCGCGAGGTAGCCGGCCGCGAGGGGGACGATCAGGCTCAGCATCTCCGCCTGCAGGTACTGCTCGACGTTGCTCAGCTGGCCGATCCCAAAGGCCTCCTTCAGCCCTTCTGGGTAGCCCTCGACCGCCTTGGAGATCGAGTCTTCGACCGAGGGGAAGATCGCGACGATGAAGGCCGACATCAGCCCGATCGGCAGCCCCCAGGCGAGCAGCGAGCGGCGGCGGTCGGAGAGGTGGGTGGCGATCAGGGCGGTCACCTGGGAGCTCATTCGTCCTCCTCCTCGCGGTAGTAGCCGAGGAAGACCTCCTCCAGGGTCGGGTGGGCGAACTCGGCTCCGACCACGCCCGACAGCGCGCGCACATCCTCCAGCTCGACCGGCTGCGCGAACTCGACCTCGACCAGGTCGCGCCGCTGCGTCTTGGCGAGCAGGTCGGCGACCCGCTCGATCGCGATCACCCGCCCGTCCTTGACGATCCCGACCCGGTCGCAGACGCGCTCGACCTCGTCGAGATCGTGCGAGGAGATGAAGACGGCGCAGCCGCGCTCGCGCTCCTCGGCGACCAGGGCGAGGAACTCCTCCTGCATCAACGGGTCCAGGCCGCCGGTCGGCTCGTCGAGGATCAGCAGCTCCGGCTCGTGGAAGGTGGCGAGGATCAGGCCGACCTTCTGGCGATTGCCGCGCGAGAGCTGACCCAGCGGGCGGTCGAGATCTGCCCGGAAGCGCTGCGCCAGGGCCTCGGCCCGGCCCAGGCCGTCGATCCCCCGCAGTCGGGCAAGCAGCCGCAGCGCCTCCCTGCCCGTGGCCTCCCTGCCGTAGCCGAAGTCCCCCGGCAAGTTGCCGAGACGAGACCGGATCGCGACGCTCTCGCGCTGGCTGTCGAGGCCGAACAGGAGCGCCCGGCCGGCGCTCGGGTGGATCAGGTCGAGCAGGGTGCGGATCGTCGTCGTCTTGCCGGCGCCGTTGGGCCCGAGGAAGCCAAAGACCTCGCCGGCCTCGACTGCGACCGTCACCCCCTCGATCCCGCGGTGCCTGCCGTAGAGCTTGGTCAGCCCCTCCGTCTCGATTACCCGCATGGCGCTCATGGTCGGCGACGGTACGGACATTGCCCCGCGCCGTCCATCGGGGTCTCCCCGCCCGATGGCTGTGGGGTTACCCGGATGCCCGGTCCCGGGGCCGGGCCTAGATTCGGGACATGAGAGTCCTCGTGGGGTTCGACGGCAGCGAAGGAGCGCGAGACGCGGTCGCGCTGGCCCGGAATCTGGGCGGCGAGGATGGCGAGGTTCTTCTCGTCAACGTGCTCCCCTACGGCAGCCCGCTGCCCGTCGCCTACAGCCTGCTCGGCTACGAGAGTCCCGCGCAGGTGCGGGAGCTGTTCGACCAGGCCCGATCGATGCTGCCCGGCGCCACCGTCGAGACCCGTACCTACACGGGCGACTCCGCCGCCCACGTCCTCACCGATCTCGCCGAAGCTGGCGAGGCCGACCTGATCGTCGTCGGCTCCCCCCACCGAGGCGCCGTGGGGCGCACCTTCATCGGCAGCGTCGCCGAGCGCCTCCTGCACGGCGCCTCGGTCCCGATCGCCGTCGCCCCGCACGGATTCGCCGCCAGGCCCGCAAGGGACCTCGACCTGATTGCGATCGCCTACGACGGCACGCCGGAGTCCAAGCTGGCTCTGCGCCGGGCCGAGGCGCTCGCTCGAGCCGCCCAGGCAAAGCTTCGGGTACTGACCGTGAGCGCCCCCGCCGTGCCGATGCCGGGTGGGGCCGGCTACGCGCCCGTCCTCGGCTTCGACGCCGAGGGGTCGATCGCCGAAGCTCTCGCGGCGATCGATCCCGCGATCGAGACCGAGGGACGCCGCCTCGCCGGACCGCCCGCGGAGGCGATCGCGCAGGCCTGCGGCGACGTTGACCTGGTCGTATCCGGCTCGCGCGGCTACGGACCGCTCGGCCGCGTCTTCGTCGGCTCGGTCAGCTCGAGCTTGATCTGCAAGGCACCCTGCCCGGTACTCGTCATCCCTCGCACCGAGGTCTCCAGCCGGAGCCCGGAAGTCGAGTCGAAGAGTTCCCAAGTCCCCGTCGGTTCCGAGAAGGAGTAGCTGGCGACATGCTCAACAGGATCCTCGTCGGCTACACCGAGAGCGAGCAGGGCCAGGACGCGATCGCGCTCGGCTGCGTCCTCGCCCAGGCCGGCAACGCGGAGATGATGCTGTCCACCCCGAGGACCCCGGTATGCGGGTGATCGGAGTCGGCTACGACGGTTCCTTCGGTGCCAAACAGGCGCTGGAGACCGCAGTCGGGCTCGCTTTGCCGAACGGGGCAGCACTGCGCGTCTACACGGTCGCCCCAACCTTTGCCCACCTGCCTGGCGGCGACGGCGACAGCCGCGGTCCCAATGTCCCGACCGAAGCCGAGGTTCTGCGCCAACTGCTCCACGAGGCAGTCGCAAAGCTGCCCGCCGAGGTCCGTGCCCTGCCGGTCTTCATCCGTGGCGAACCGGCCAACGAGCTGGTCAAGGCGACCGCCGCCGGCGTCGACCTCCTGGTCCTCGGCGGTCGCGGCGGCGGGCCGCTGCGCCGCCTTCTCCACCACAGCGTCACCAGCACCGTGGTTCGAGAGGCGAGCTGCCCGGTGATGATCTCCCCGACTGGCGTGAAGGCGCCGACCGCGGCCCTTGTCTAGCTCGTCATCAGATCACTCGGTGCTGCGCGCAAAGCCCGGCGATCGCCTCGTGGTGCGCGGGCATCAGCAGGGGGAGCCGCCACGCGACGCCGAGGTCCTCGAGGTGCTTGGCGAGAACGGGGCGCCGCCCTATCTGGTCCGCTGGGAGGACGGCCGCGAATCCGAGATCTTTCCGGGTTCGGACATCTTCATCCAGCACCTCGGTAACTCATGAAGGTCCCGGCCGCCTACGCATAGAGGCGGGGGTGGATGATGCCTAGGTGGAGCTCGGGCTCGCGATCGCCTTCTGCATCGCCTTCGCGCTGACGAACGGATTTCACGATGCGGCCAACTCGATCGCGACCCTGGTTGCGACGCGAGGCGCGCGGCCGGGACAAGCGATCCTCCTCGCCGCCGTCTTCAACATGCTCGGCGCCCTGCTGGTCGGCAGCGCGGTGGCCGACACGATCGCGGGGATCGTCGCCGTCTCGCCGGCCGAGGCGGTCGCGGTGATCGGCGCCGGCGTCCTCGCCGCGACGCTCTGGAACCTGCTGACCTGGCGGCGCGGGTTGCCCTCCAGCTCGGCGCACGCGCTGGTCGGCGGGCTGGTCGGCGCTGCCTTTGCCGCGGCGGGGGTCGACGCGATCCAGTGGGGCGGCCTCGAGGGCTGGAAGCCGGTCGGGGTCCTCGGGGTCCTGATCGTGCTCGCCGTCTCGCCGCTGCTTGGGCTCGGCTTCGGGCTCGGGTTCGCGCGCCTCAACGGGCGCCTGCTGCGCCGGGCAACCCGCCGCATCAGAGGGCCGATTCGCGCCGCGGAGTGGGCGATGTCCGCCGCGCTCTCCTTCGGCCACGGCGCCAACGACGCCCAGAAGGCGATGGGGGTGATCGCCGCGCTCCTGCTCGCCAGCGGCCACCTTGACACGCTCACGGTTCCGCTCTGGGTCAAGCTCTCCTGCGGGGCCGCACTCACCCTCGGCACCGCGATGGGCGGCTGGCGGATCATCCGCACGATCGGCCGCAGGATCTTCCGGCTGGCCGCGAGCGACGGGTTCGCCAGCCAGACCGCCTCGACCGCGGTGATCCTCCCCGCCTCCTACCTCGGCGCGCCGGTCTCCACGACCCAGATCGTCGCCTCCTCGGTCGTCGGCGTCGGCGGCGGCAGGCGGCGCTGGCACCACATCCGCTGGAGTGTCGTGCGCTCGATCGCCTACGCCTGGCTTCTGACGCTTCCCGGCTCGGCCGCGCTCGGAGCGATAATGCTGGTGATCTGGAGGCAAGTCTGATGACGCGAAGGCACTGGTTCCTGCCGGAGTCGGCCGATGTGATGGGCATGCTCGCCAAGCAGGCGGCGATCACCGTCGAGGGGATGGAAGCGCTGGCTGCCTGGGCCGGTGGGGAGACCGCGGCCGCCGACCGCGTGCGCGAACTCGAGCACCGGGCAGACGACCATAAGCGCGAGCTGCGCGCGGCCCTGACGGAGGCCTTCTCGACCCCGCTCGAGCCCGAGGACATCTTCGAGCTCTCCCGCGGGCTCGACGAGATCCTCAACGGAGCAAAGAACATCGTCGGCGAGGCCGAGGCGATGCGGATCCCACCCGACCCCGCGACCGCCGAGATGGCCGGCGAGCTGCTCGAGGGCACCAGACGGCTCTCCGAGACCTTCGCGATGTTCGCCCGCGGCGAGCGCGAAGGCGCGACCGCCGAAGCCGACCGCGCCGTCAAGGACCAGCGGCACCTGCAGCACACCTACCGGACCGCGATATCCACCCTGATCGATGTCGAGGACGCGCGCATGATCGCCGCGCGCCGTGAGCTCTACCGGCGCTTGGCGCGATGCGGCGACGAGCTGGCCGGGGTCGCGGAGCGAGTCTGGTACTCGGTGCTCAAGGAAAGCTGAATCTCGTTCTAGAGAAGTCCGCGCCCGCGATGAGGGTCGCCAGACCGCATTCACTGCCTACAACGCGGCGGTAGATTCGATTGCACGTGCGAGGGCGCTTCTCGACGGTGCTCAAACCACCCGGGGGAGAGTGCGCCATACATTGCCGCGATGGACAGGATGCACGAGAGTGGGTGCGGGCGCCGCCGGTTCAGACTCGCGCTGGTCGTCGTGGGGACTTTCGTCGGCCTGCTCGTGGTGTCGGCGAGCATCTCCGGGGTCCCCGGCGCTGGCGCCATCACCCTCCCGACCTTCAATGAACTCCAGGACCGCGTCTCGGTGATCGATACCGCGACCAACACGCTGGCGGCAAAGGCGATCAAGGTCGGCTCGTTCCCCAGCGCGATCGGCGTCAGCCCCGACGGCAGCCGTCTCTACGTAGCCGGCGAGCACACTGTTTCCTCCCGCCCGTAGAGACCTAAGCGAGATCGAACGGCGAACTTTCGCGGCGCTTTGCGCGGACCCGCTCCCAAGCCGCGCGCACCAGCAAGCCGACGGAGAGGGTCGCCGCCTGCAGGACGATCCCGCCAATCACGAACCGTAGAGGGCAGGCTGGCCGCGACAAGCGCCGGCGACCCCTAGGTGGGCGAGGTCGCCGGCAGGAGGCGCGAGCGCGAGAGGAAGATCGTCGCCTGCACGGCGAGCGCCGAAGCGGTCGCAAGACCGAAGGCAGCGGCGTTCGTCAACGCGGGCAGGGCTACCGCAAGCACGAAGCAGAAGGCGGCGAAGCCATAGAAGCCGACGAGGAAATTGCGCAGTACGACGCCGACTTGGGCGAAGCCGCCGTGGGCGTGGGTGAAGACGGCGAGAACGCTAGTGATGATGGGGAACGGCGCCAGCAGGCCGCTGAGGTGGGGGCCGAGAGCACCGGAGAGAGCGGTCAAGGCGAGCACGAGCCCGAGCGCGGCGAGGGCGCGGGCGGGGAGGTCCCACCAGGGCGGCGTGGCGGCGGCCGCCGGCAGCGTGGGCGCAGGTGGCAGCAACCTCAGGCCGAGCGCGAAGCAGGCGGTGACGAAGACCAACGACAGGACTGGCGGCGGCTGGATCAGGCTCAAGACGGCGACGCAGATCAGGAAGGCCGTCCAGCCACGGAGAACGCTCGGGACCGGCCCGGCCATCGCCGCGACCCGGCCGTAGACGACCACGAAGGCAGTCAGGGCGGCGAGCCCGAGCAGGGTGCCGGCGGCGGCGTCAGCGCCGAAGCCGCGGCCGTGGAGGAGGGTCTCGACCAGCAGGATCGGGCCAGCGACAACGGGTAGCCCGCCAAGCACGCCGGCGACGGCCACCCCCCAGCGGCGGCCGGCCCAGGAGATGGCGACCACGCAGAGCGGGGAGAGGAGGATCTTCGCTGCCAGCAGCGTCACCGCGGCAGGCTCGCAGATCGACGCCAGGCGAGGCCGGCTTCCAGCCGACCGTAGCTCTTCCCGGCAGGTTGGCCGACCTCATTGAGGCCCAGCGATAGCGAGATTGCTGGGGCAAGAAATGGGGCAAGAACCCCCACAGACCCCAGCCGATCCGGGCTCATAACCCGAAGGTCGCGGGTTTGAATTCCGGCCCCGCTATAGGACAAAAGCCCCGCTAACCGCGATAAGTGGATGCCCTGTACCAGCGTAGTTATGTGTTTGCCCTCGAGGAGTTCTCCCCGGCGCTTGCCTCGGTCTGGTCCAGCGAGTTTTCCCAAAGCGCTCAGAACCGACCGGCATACCCGGTAGTATCTAACACAACAAACTAGTTGTGACATATGATTCCTTCATTCAACGACAGCGGAAACTTGCCGCCTGGAATCCATGAGGCAAGCTGGAACGAACTGGAAACGAGATTCGGTGGCTCTCCCCGGAGGGTCGCTTTGTTGTCTGGCTTGCGAGAGGCGCTGATCATTCTGCGCGATGTGGGATGTCGGACCGCTTACATCGATGGCAGTTTCGTAACTACGAAGAAGGAGCCCGGCGACTTCGATGCTTGCTGGGATTTAGACGGAGTCGATGTGGATGCGCTGGATCCGGTCTTGCTTGAATTCGGGGAAAGGCGTCGAGCGCAAAAGGAGCGTTTCGGGGGAGAGTTCTTTCTGGCCGACTTGCCTGCTGAGCCTGGTGGAACTCGGTTCCTCGACTACTTTCAGCGCGACCGCGATACGGGCGAACCGAAGGGAATCATCCAAATCAATCTGGAGGCCCTAGCGTGATTACCAACGAGCGTCAGTACCGAATTTCCAAGGCCGAGCTTCGGCGCTTTGAGGAGGCGCTTGAGGCTCATCAGCAAAGCACTCCGAGGGAGGGTCTGGACCCTCGCCTCCATGAGGCTATGGGTGCCTCGCTTTTAAGCGAGATCGATGAGCTTCGCACTCAGGTCAAGCATTACGAGGATCTACGGGAGGGCCGCGTTAGCCAGCGCGAGCTTGAGGGCTTTCTCGACCTTCTGACTGCGCTGGTCGAGGCACGAATTGCCGCTGGCCTCACTCAGAAGGCATTGGCTGAGCGACTTGGGCTGCAAGAGCAGCAAGTGCAACGCTGGGAGGCCAATCTTTATTCCGGCGTTGGGATGGAGCGCCTTCAGGAGGTTGCTGACGCATTGGGGATGCAAGTGCAAGAGACGGTTAGCTACACGGTCCCGTCTTGACCTTCCCCGTCGTCTTCCCCTGAGCGGGAGTCGACCAGCGTCAGTCTCGGGGCTCGCAGCCCTCAATCGCCACCTCCCTCAGCGCCACCTTCAGCGCTCGCAGGCCGTCATTGACGCGGCTCTTCACGGTTTCTTGCGGAACGCCGAGCTCGGCCCCGACCTCGGCGTAGGACCGACCCCGGTAGAAGGTCTCGACCAGGATCCGGCGGTGCTGCTCACTGATCCTGCGCATCGCCTCCTCGACCTGCCAGGCGAGGAACGACTGCTCGAGGCGTTCGACCGTCGCCTCGACTCCGCCCTCGGCGCCCGGCGATCGCGCTGCCCGGGCACTTCCAAGGTCGATCACCACGCCGCGCAAGGTCGCGAAGAGCCTGCTGCGGAGGCTGCCGACTTTCGGGTCGAAGTGATCCTCCGCCCTCCAGGCGAGCAGGAATGTTTGCTGGACTGCCTCCTCGGCGAGCTCGGGGTCGCCAAGAAAGCGGATCGCCAGTCCGTAGAGCTCAGTCGAGTGAGCGGCGTAGGCCTCGCGCGCCTCGCGCTCGCGGTTCAGGCCTCCCGGGGACATCGGTCGAGGCGGCCTACGGATGCGGCTCGCCCCAGGTTCAAGGAATATCCGTCCACCGGACCTGTGAACTTCCGCCGGGACCGGCCCGTAGACCGGGATTCCATGGACGAACAGCTGCGAGACGGAGGTTTTGACGCGCACGCATTCTGGCTGCGCTCACCTGGCTGCGGCGAGATCCGACCCGCCGCGCTTCGGGACCCCGGACCTGACGAGGTGCTGGTCCGCACCATCTGCTCCGGCGTCAGCCGGGGCACCGAGACGTTGGTCTTCCGGGGCGCCGTGCCGCCGGACCAGTACGAGGCGATGCGGGCGCCTTTCCAGGAGGGGGACTTCCCCTGTCCCGTCAAGTACGGCTACCTCAGCGTCGGGACGGTGGAGCACGGACCCGCTGATCTCCGCGGCCGCACGGTGTTCTGCCTCTACCCGCACCAGAGCGCCTACGTCGTGCCGGCAGGCGCGGTAACCGTCGTGCCCGAGGGCGTGCCTCCGACCCGCGCCGTCCTCGCCGGCACGGTCGAGACCGCGGTCAACGCCCTCTGGGACGCGGCACCGCTGATCGGCGACCGGGTCACCGTCGTGGGGGCCGGGATGGTCGGCTGCTGCGTGGCCCGCCTGCTGAGCGCCTTCCCAGCAACCCAGGTGACGCTCGTGGACGTCGATGGCGGTCGGGCCGAGGTCGCCGCCGCGCTCGGTGTCGACTTCGCGCTTCCTGCCGACGCCCGCGGCGATCGCGATCTGGTCGTGCACGCCAGCGCCACCGCCGCCGGGCTCCAACAATCGCTCGAGCTGCTCGCGCCCGAGGCCACCGTGATCGACCTCAGCTGGTACGGCGACAAGGAGGTCCGGCTGTCGCTCGGCGGCGCGTTCCACTCCGGCCGCCTCGCCATTCGCGCCAGCCAGGTCGGCACGATCTCGCCGGCCCGCGGCGGGCGCAGCACGGCCGCTGAGCGCAGGGGGCTCGCGCTAGAGTTGCTGCGCGACCCCGCCTTCGACGTCTTGCTCACCGGGCAGTCCCGCTTTCGCGACCTGCCCGACGTGATGGCCCGGCTCGTCGCCGGGCGCCTGCCGGATCTTTGCCACACCATCACCTACGAGGGGGAGTGACCCGTGTTCAGCGTGACCGTCCGCGACCACATGATGATTGCCCATAGCCTGCGCGGCGAGACCTTCGGGCCCGCCCAGCGCCTGCACGGCGCGACCTACGTGGTCGACGCCACGTTTCGGCGCCCCGACGTCGACGCCGACGGCGTCGTGATCGACATCGGCCTCGCGTCTGAGCAGCTGCGCGCGGTGCTGGCCGAGCTCACCTATCGAAATCTCGACGACGAGCCCGCCCTGGCGGAGGTGAACACGACGACGGAGGAGCTCGCGCGGGTGATCGCCGATCGACTCGCCGAGCGCGTGCTCGCCGGCGCGGCGGACGAGCCCGCCCGGGAGCGCGGCGCCCTCCTGGTCACCCTGCACGAGTCCCACATCGCCTGGGCGAGCTACGAACGGCCATTGTGAGGACCGTGTACGTCGTCGTGCCCGACGGCGTCGACGATCCGCTCCGGCCGAGCGGCGGTAACACCTACGACCGTCATCTCTGCGACGAGCTCGGCTCGCAGGGCTGGACGGTGCACGAGTGCCCCGTCGGCGGGTTCTGGGGCCTTCCCGACGCCGCGTCGTTCGCGGCCCTCGAAGGGGCGCTGCGGCAGATCCCCGACGACGCCGTCGTGCTGCTCGATGGGCTGATCGCCTCGACCGCGCCGGCGGTGCTCGCGCGCCAGGCGAGCCGACTGCGCCTGATCGTGCTTGTCCACATGCCTCTCGGGCATCGCCCCGCCGATGACGCCGCGCGGCAGCGGGAGCGCGAGGTCCTCACCACCGCCACCGCCGTCGTGACGACGAGCGCCTGGGCTCGACGCCGGCTGCTGGAGCTCTACGACCTACCCGCGCACCGGGTGCGTGTGGCCGAGCCGGGCGCCCCGGCCGCCCGGCTGGTGACGGGTACAGAGGCCGGCGAAGCACTGCTCTGCGTCGGTGCGGTGACCTTCGAGAAGGGGCACGACGTCCTGCTTGAGGCGCTTGAATCGATCGCGGCGCCCTCCTGGCACTGCACCTGCGTGGGCAGCCTGGATCGCGACCCGGATTTCGTCGAAAGCCTCCGCCGGCGCTCGCTGAACGGAGGATCGGGCGAGCGGGTGTCCTTCCCCGGACCGCGGACCGGAGCCGATCTCGACCGCAGCTACGCCTCGGCGGACCTGCTGGTGCTGGCGTCGCGAGCCGAGACCTATGGGATGGTCGTCACCGAGGCGCTCGCGCGTGGCCTGCCGGTCGTCGCTGCCGAGGTCGGGGGGGTGGGGGAGGCTCTCGGCGAGGATGACTCCGGGGCCCAGCCGGGAATGCTCGTGGCGCCCGAGGACCCGGTCGCGCTCGCCGACGCCCTCAGCACATGGCTCGGCGACGCCGAGCTGAGGGCACGGCTGCGTCGGTCCGCCGCCCAGCGACGTGAGTCGCTCCCGCGCTGGGCGACCACGGCGTCGGTCGTCGCCGGGGTCCTGGCCGAGGCTTCGCTATGAGCGGCGCCGAGGTGATCCGCGTCAGCCCCGAATGGCTCGCCCTGCGGGAGCCGGCGGACGCCGAGGCCCGCGCCCGCGACCTCGCCGAGGCCCTCGAGCGGGCGCTCCCCGTCAGCGGTTCCAGGGTCATCCACGACCTCGGCTGCGGCACCGGCTCAATGGGCCGCTGGCTGGCCCCGCTGCTGACGGGACCGCAGCACTGGATCCTCCACGACCGCGACGAGGAGCTGTTGGCGCGGGCAGTCGCCGACGGGCCCGGGCCGGCGGCCGACGGCGCGGCAGTCACCGTGGCGGCGATGAGCACGGACCTCGCCCGGCTAAATTCGGATGACCTCGCGGGTGCGAACCTGATCACCGCCTCGGCGCTGTTGGACATGCTCACCGGCGAGGAGCTGGACCGGCTGGCCGTCCTCTGCGCGGGGGCCGGGTGCCCGATCCTGCTGACCCTCTCGGTCGTCGGTCGCGTCGAGATGGCGCCCGCGGACCCACTGGACCGCCGCGTGGCCGCCGCGTTCGACGCCCACCAACGCCGCACGACGCAGCGCGGCAGGCTGCTCGGGCCGGACGCCGTCGAAGTCGCCGCCGAGACGTTCCGCGGACTGGGTGCCGAGGTCATCGTCAGGCCCAGCCCCTGGCGCCTCGGGCCCAGGCACTCCGAGCTGACCGCGCAGTGGTTCAGCGGCTGGGTGGATGCCGCCTGCGAGCAGGAGGCCGAGCTGGTCGGCGAGCTCGAGCCCTATGCCCGCCGGCGCCTCGAGCAGGCGCATGCCGGGAAACTCGTGGTCACCGTGGGCCACGACGACCTGCTCGTCCTTTGGTGAGGATCGGGTCTCGGGCCGCCGGGGGCGGGACGTCCAGCGTGTGTCCGCCGTCGAGTGCCTTCGTCGCCAGATAGCGGGCGTTCGCGGCGGACAGGTGGACGCCCGTCGGCACCCGCTCGGTCACCGTCACCCCGAAGCGGCCGAGCTGCCCTGCCTTGTCGGGATTGTTGGAGAGCAAGGCGACCCGCGGGGCCCCCAACGCGTGCAACATCTGCGCGGCGACGAGGTAGCTGCGCTCGTCCTCGCGGTGGCCCAGCGCGAGATTGGCTTCGTAGGTGTCCAACCCGTCGTCCTGCAGAGCGTAGGCATCCAGCTTGGGGTAGAGGCCGATGCCACGTCCCTCCTGTCGCAGGTACAACAGATAGCCACCGGAGTCGGCGATCCGCTCGACGGCCTCCCGCAGTTGCGCGCCGCAGTCGCACCGTTCACTGCCGAACACGTCCCCGGTGAGGCACTCGCTGTGCGGCCGGACGAGCGGCTCCGTCTGGCTTTCTGTGGAGGTAGCCGGGGCCGCTCGATCGCCGAGGCCGAAGGCGACGTGCTCGCGGCCGTCGTTCAGGCCGTCGAAACTGAACACCCGGGCGAAGGTGGAGTAGCCGTCGGAGAAGCGCAGGGGTATCGAGACGTGGGTGCGGATAGTCGCTGGAGCCGGTGGCATCGGTGTGGTCCTCAGTCGATCTCGAAGCGGGGCGAGAGGGCGTAGCGCAGCAGCACCACATCGCCGATCTGGCGGACCTCCGCGAGCCTTGCGCGTCGGTCGGGATTCCAAGGGAAGCGTCCGTCGCTGACGAAGCGGGTCGCCCGGGAGTCGCCGACGAAGAACGGGGCGACGACCAGCTGCAGCTCATCGACGAGATCGTCGGTCAGGAACTGGGTGTGGACCGCGCCGCCGCCCTCGACCATCAGGCGCTGCACACCCCGCTCGCCGAGGTCCTCGGTGAGGCGGCGCATCTTCACCCGCCGGCCACCGTCGACGACGGTCGCCACGGACCCGAGGCGCGACCGGGCGTCCGACACCCTCGGGCTCGAGCAGTAGACGAGCTTCTCGGTGTCGCCCGCGGTGAAGAAGTCGGCGCTCGGGTCGAGCTCCATCCGTTCGGTCACGGTGACCTTCATCGGCGTCGGGGGAAGACCCCGGGCCGTCCGCTCCTCGCGGCGGCCCGGCGATCGCACCAGCAACCGCGGGTTGTCCGTCCGAACGGTGGTCGCCCCGACGAGGATCGCATCGGACGAGGCACGCACCTCGTCGACCCGGTCGAAGTCGGCGTCGTTGGAGAGCTCGAGACGCCGTGGCGCCGCGCTGCCGAGGTAGCCGTCGATCGACAATGCGCAGCTCAGCAGGATGTAGGGGCGGTCGGACATCTGCTGCTCGCCGCTACCGGGCCGCCGGTTTCGAGTCGAAGGCGTCGAGGAACCGGTTGCGGAAGGCGCTCATCGGCCAGACCGGTGCGTCCCGGCGAGGCCTTAGGCCGGGGTTCCAGCCCCAGCCTTCGATCCGTTTCAGCACGTTCGGGTCATGGGCGATGATCGAGATCGGGGCCTGGTTGCCGGCCTGCTCGCCGGTGACGGGGTTCCGCGGTTGATGGTCGCCGAGCGCGATCACCACGAGGTTCTTCTTGCCGTAGTGCTGAATGAACTTGGTGAGGCTGTTGATCGTGTAGACGATCGCCCTGCCGTAGTTCGCCTGGACGCGCGGCGCGTCGCCCCAGTAGGACAGGAAGGATCCGCCTTCGTAGTGATTCGGCAGGTGATTGTATATCTCGCCCTTCCCCACCTGGTTCCATCCGATTTCTTCGGGGATGCGGTTCCAGGGCTGGTGGCCCGTGACCGTGTCCACCTCCGCGAACAGCGGCCGGCGGTGCGTCTTCCCGAGCTCCAGCCGCTGCAGCGCCGAGTAGACGTATTGGTCGGGCATCGACGAGTAGGAGAACGTCGGGCCGCGATAGCCGACCTGGTTGCGGTCGTAGATCCTGTCCCAGTGGTAGAAGGCCTTCCCTTCCGGCCAGGAACGGGCGTTCGAGGGCACGTCGGCGACGGTCCGCCAGCCTGCGCGATTGAACGCCGAGGCGAGCGTGAAGCGCCGGTCGGACAGCAGCTGGGCGTAGCGGCGCTGGTTGTGGACCCAGAGGCCCGAATGCAGGGTCGAATGCGCCAGCCAGCTGCCGCCGCCGAAGGTCGGTGAGATCAGGAAGCCGCTGCGGGAGTGGAATCCGGCGCTCGCCAGTCGCCTGTCCCCTTCGGTCAGCGCTTGGTTGACCTCGGGCGCGAACGAGGATTCTTCGATCGCCACCCGGCCGTAGGACTCGGCGAACACGAGCAGGACATCCTTCCCGCGCAGCGCCCGCAGCAGCGAATCGGTCGGCGTGTCGCGGTACGGGTCGTGCTTGATCTCGGCGGCGAAAACGCCCACGTCGCTGACTTCGGCCTGCACCGTCCGTACCCCGTCGACGAGCACACTCGCGGAGATGGCGGAGGCGATCGGCGTGTGGGAGGCGAGTTGCGCGCCGAGCACGGCACACACCGCCCAGACGGCGCCGAGGCCAGCAACAGCCCGGAGTGCGGCGTTGCGATTGTCGGCCGCGACCCGCGTCAGCCGGAGCGTCGCAAGGGGCAGGAGGAAGACCGCGGCCACCACGCCCACCACGGCGCCGATCTCGATCAGCCGCGCCTGCGACACACCGTCCGTCAGGCGCAGGGTCTCGAGGGCGTTCCCGATCTGCCCGATGTCGCCCAGGGGTTGGAACGGCCGATCGAACAACGAGAAGACCAGGTAGTTGACGACCTTGAGGACGACCACCAGCGCGAGGGCCAGCCCAGCGAGCACCGCCAGGATCCGGCGAGCGGTGACGGGCAGGGCGAGCGCGAGCGCGATCAGGACGAGACCCTCGATCGGGACTCGCAGGAAAGCGGTCGATCCGAAATTGTCCGGCTGGTCCGGAGCAACGAGCGCGGCCCACACGATCGCGATGGACAAAGCCGTCAGCAGGACGGCGACGACCGCCCGCGCGCGCGCCCATCCGAGTCCGGGGACTGCGGGCCGGCCGTCCCCGCCCCCCGGGTCCACGCCGTCATGGGACCGAGCAGCCTCTTCGCGCCTGTGGCTCCATAGCCACCACACGTCCCGGCCGAACGACTCGGCAAGCAGCACGAGCGCGAACCCGAGTGCGGCCTGCGTCAGAGCCAACGGCAGCACTTCCGCGGCGGCGAACGTCAGGACGATTCCCTGCGTGGCGCATACGACCTTGCGCCACTGGCGCGCCGGCAACGGCGCGCGCAGCCACGGAAGCACGGATCCGGCCGCGAGAAACACGTAGCGCGCCGCGCCGATCGCGAGCACCCAGGCGCCGACCGACCCGGCGACGTACACGCTCAGGACCAGGATCAGGAACGCGTCGACCTCCCCATCCATCCGTCCGCCCAGCGTGGACGCCGTGTGGGTGCGCCGTGCGACCTGCCCGTCAACCGCGTCGAGGACGAGCGCGATCGACGCGAGCGGCACCAACAGGGTGACCGCCACGGACTCGGTAAATGCGTCGGCGACCAGTGCCGCGACGCCGACCGTGAGCGCGGCTCGGGTGAGCGTCACCCAGTCGGCCGGACCGAGCCGGTCGCTGCCCCAACGGGCGCGCCAGCGCGCCAGCGCCAGGCTCATCGCCCCCGCGCAGGCGAGGCCGGTCGCCCATCCCGCGGGTCCGAGGCCGTTGCCATCGAGGCCGGCCGCGGCCACGAGGCCGGCGATCAGGACCGCCTGCGCGACCAGCGCCGTCGAAGAGACGGTGAGGGCCGGCCGCGTCGTCCGTGCTGCTGCGCCCGGGGGATTGGCTGCCATGTTTCCTAGGACTCCGACCGCAGGCGGATCCTTCCCGGCAGGCTGGCATCTCCTGGCGGGTTAGCATCCTCGGGGTGAAGCAGGACGAGCGCGCCCCCTTCGTTCGTGCCCTCGAGCGGGCGCGAGTCAGCGCGTATCCCTCCGGCGAGTACGTCGAACAGGAGAGCTTCATGCGCGCCGGTGAAGTTCGGGAGCTGGCCCGTCAGGCGAGCATCGGCCCGGGCGTCTCGGTGCTGGATCTGTGCTGCGGCGTCGGCGGCCCCGGGCGCTTCATCACCCGGGAGGTGGGCTGCGACTACCTCGGGGTCGACTACAGCGCCGACGCCGTCGACATCGCTCGCCGGCTTGCCGGCGACCTCACCTGTCGCTTCGAGGTGGCCCGGATCCCGCCGATCCCCCCGGGCCCGTTCGACGTGGTGCTCCTGCTCGAGACGATCCTGGCATTTGCCGAGAAGGAGCCATTGCTGCGGGAGATCTTCGGCGCACTCGCGCCCGGCGGGCGGTTCGCCTGCACCGTCGAGGCGGGCCTGCCCCTCACCGAGGCGGAGCGGGAGCGGATGCCCGACGCCGACACCGTGTGGCTCGTCCCGATCGAGGAGATGCTCGCTTCCCTGGACCGGGTCGGGCTGGTCGTCCGCTGGCAAGAGGACTGCACCCGGTCGCACGCCGTCATGGCCGAATCGCTGACCGAAACGTTTGCCGCCGATGCGCTTGACATCGCTGCGGAGATCGGAGAAGCGGCGCTGGAGGAGCTGCTTAGTGCCCACCGGCTCTGGAGCGAGTGGCTGCGGTCCGGACGCGTGCGCAAGATCGCCTTGGTCGCGGAGAAGGCCCCCTGACCGAGGGCGCCGCTCCAGGAGCAGCACGAGTCCACCGGGGAGGCTGGCGGCGAGCACCATGATTCCGTAGGCGACCGCGGTCGCGGCGCCAAGGCCTGCGCCGAGCCCAGCCGCGGAAAACGCCCAGGCCGTGACACCCTCGCGAGGCCCCCAGCCGCCGATGTTCGGCAGCGCCATCGCCATGATCGAGATGAATGCCAGCGGCACGAGTTGGGCGACAGGGGCGGTTACCCCCACCGCGCGGGCGGCGATCAGGAAGGTGAGCACGTGGCCAAGTACGGCAACGGTCGATGCGAACATGACCTTCGGCAGGGCGCGCTTACCGAGCAGACCTCTGCAGATGTCCGCGACCGTCGCGTTCCGCGCGCGCTCCCACCGGGAGTTCGGGCGTCCCCTTCGCCGCGTACCGACGAGGACGACGACCGCTGCCGCCGCGGCCAGCGCAAGGGCCACGAAGGGGATCGACGAGCGCAGCGGAGAAGGCATCAGCAAGAGGACCGCGACGGTCAGCAGTACCTGGACGAACTGTCCGGCGGTGCGCTCCCAGGCGACGGCCCGCAGGGCATGGCCGAGGTTCCGCACCTCGCGCCCGTGGCGCACGCCGCGGTGCACGTCCCCGGCGACGCCGCCCGGAAGCGTGAGGTTTAGAAACACGCTCCGGTAGTAGGCCGCGACCGCATCGGCCAGGGTCAGCCGCAGGCCGAGGCCGTTGGCCACGGTCTGCCATCGCCAGGCGAAGCAGACGGTGGTGACGAGGGAGACGGCCGCCACCGCCACGAGCGCGCGGCCGTCGAGCGCCCGTATACCGTCGAGGAACGGGCCGCTGCCCATGCGCCAGACCACGCCTGCAAGCACGGCCGCCGCGACCGCTGGACCGGCCCACCGGAAAATGCCCCTCATGGCCGTCCGGCCATCGCCTCCACTGAGGGTTGGGTCGGCGTGGGTCTGTATTCCGCTGCGGCTTGCTTCCACCGGCGGGTATACGGCGGCTATCCCGCAAAGGTTCGGCCGCGAGGAAATGCCGGGGGGCCGCGCCCATGACCCGCGGGTCGCAAGCTACGCCATCTCGGCGGAGTGTACGTCGTGTGCCCTCGCGTGTACCCTTCGGTCATGGCTGAGCGGAACCGCCGAATCAACGTCACTCTCGAGCCGGACTACGCGCGGAAGCTGGCGAGCTTGGCGGAGCGCACGCATGTTCAGGAGGGGACGTTGGCTCGCTCACTTCTCTCCAGCGCCCTCGACGAAGCCGACCCCGATGCCGCGCGGATCACTGAAATCCTCGACGGGATTCCTGGAGCGTGGGAGAGGGCCCAGGACTCGATCGAGCAGGCTCGGCGCGGCGATACGGTGCCGCTCTCCGAGCTGTAGTCGATGACGACGATCGAGGTCACGCGCTTGGCGCGTGACGAGTTTCGTCAGCTGATCGAGACCCGCCAGCTTCCGGCCGACACGCGGGATCGGGTCTCGCGCACGTTGCTCACGCTGGAAGAGTTCCCGCGCGCCGGCAAGCAGCTCTCCGGTGTCTGGCGAGATTGCCGGGCGCTGATCGGTCCGTGGGGTTGGATGATCGTCGTCTACATGTACATCGAGGCCGATGATCGAGCTGTTGTCATTGCCTTCCACGATGCGCGGACGTCCGACGCTGCGATCGCTCGCGCTTGACGTCGCGCGGGTGCTAAGTGGGTACTAAGTTGAGCGCAATTCAGTCCAGCTCGGACCAACCCGAACCGCTTCAGCAAGCCAAGAACCAGCCAGGTAACCAGCGCCAGCCAGCTCACAACCCGAAGGTAGCGGGTTCAAGCCGGCGCCGAAACTGCCGCCCACGAGCAGCTGCGGCGGGGCCGCCGAGCAGGCCGTCGGCTCGACGCGGTTAATGTCTCCTCGTGATCGTCTATTCCATGAGCCAGTCGGCCGACGGCTACATCGCCGGACCGGACGGAAGCTTCGACTGGGGGGTGCCCAGCCAGGAGCTGCACCGGTTCCACAACGAACGGGTCGCCGCGATCGACGCCCAACTGCTCGGCCGGCGCCTCTACGAGACGATGCTCGTGTGGGACACCGAGGAGTTCTCCGACCCCGTGATGGCGGAGTTCGCCGAGATCTGGCGCCCGCTCGAGAAGGTCGTGTTCTCGACCACGCTGACGAGCGTCGAGGGCAGCAACCGCCTGGCCACGGGAACGCTCGAGGAGGAAATCGCCGCGCTCGGGGACCGGAGGATCGCGGTCGGCGGCGCCGGCCTTGCGGCGGAATGCATGCGGCGCGGGCTGATCGACGAGTTCGAGCTGTTCGTCGTTCCGATCGTGATCGGTGGCGGCACGCCGTACTTTCCGCCGGACGTGCACACCGACCTCGAGCTGGTCGAGACCCGCACGTTCGGCGCGACCGTGTACCTGCACTACCGCCGGCGCGGATAGAGGGCGATCGGTATCGCCGGCGGCGCAGCGGCAGGCGTCCGCGTCGCCCTCGTCGTCGCCCATCGTTCAGAAGCCGGGGTAGATGCTCGACCGGTCAAGGCCGTATAGGCGGCCACGTCGGCGCCGCTCGCTGAACCCGGTCGCGAGGGAGACCGTATTCCCGCCGACCATCTAAGGAAAGGATCCGTCTTGCTTCGTCGCACCGCCTTGCTCGCCCTGGGGCTCGCACTCGCGTTGCCGAGTGTCGCCGCCGCGGCCACCATCCAGTTCAACCCGCCCATCACCTGCATGCAGCAGGGCAAGTCCTACCCGCTTGGCGGCAGTGGTTTCACGCCCGAATACGCGATGCGTGTTACCTGGGAGGGCGCCTCTGCGTCGTTCTACCCCGACAGCTCCGGAGCGCTTCCCGGCAACGAAAGCTCGGAAATCACCGCGCCGGAATACGACAGCCTGACGCCGAAAACCCTGGCTATCACCGCGACCGACAGCAACCCGGCGACCACCGCCACTCTCTCGATCCCGATCGTCAAGTTCGGCAGCAACCTGCCCGTGGAAGGCAAGCCGAGCAAAGTCGTCACCTGGATGTTCGCCGGCTTCGTCAACAACGCGCCGATCTACGGGCACTACCTCTACGGGCGCAAGGAAAAGAAGACCGTCCGCTTCGGCAGCGGTCAGGGCCCCTGCGGCACTCTGACCAAGCGCGCCGTCCGGTTCCCGATCAAACGGCCGAAAAACTTCGGCACCTGGGAGATCCGGATCGACTCGAACCCCAAATGGGTCCGAAGCTCCGAATCGCTGGCCGAAACCTCGTTCACCGTCGCCAAGCCGCGCCGGGGCTGAGCTGAACCGGTAGCGGGAGCGCGGACCGGGCTGGGCCCGGTCCGCGCCCTGCCCGGCTCTGACAAACGCGCTGATGCTCGCGTCGAGATGAGCGCGCTACGTAGTTTTCCGCCTCCGCCACCCCCAGTTCTCGCGGCCATCTGTCTGAGGTTGACCTAGACGTACGTCCAGCGTTGAACCGACGACGGGTCTAGGCCGGTAGCCCGCCCGCTGTATCGCATTTTGCGGCCGTTCCGCTGTGGGGCGGCCGATCCTCACGACGTTAGGAGATGGCGCCCGTGCTTTTCCGTTCTGCAGCGACGAATAACTCGATCCCTTCCCGACTGACCCTGATGGTGTTGGCGGCGATCGTCGCAACCCTGGCTGCGACCACCGTGTTCGCGGCGCCGGCGGCGGCCGGTCAAACCTTCACGGGCATCGACTGTGGCGCTGCTGGAAACAGGAACTTCGAAACGGTGCCGGTCGGCCAAATCATCCGTTGTGAAGCCAGGGTGACGAACGAAACCCCTCCGGCGCCAACCGGCGCGGTCAATTTCTTCGACAGCAGGGGAACCGGCGAATTCATCGGCGGGAACGGCTGCACGCTCCGGGAGACTGGCAACCCGTTTATAAGCAGCTGCGAAGTGAGCTTTCGCTCGGCAACTGCGGGCGGCCGAACGATCACCGCGAAATACGCTGGCGATGCCATAAACAGCCCATCCGAAGAAACTGAACTCCTAAAGGTCTTCGTTCCCAACGCCCCCCGCTTCGCGGCTCCCGGGGGCACCGGCGCCGAACCATGCACCAACAAAGCGACCCCCTGCTCGCTCTTCACCGCGGCCAGCACCCTCGCGCCGGGCACCAGCATCGTGCCGGGGGCCGAGGTCGTGCTCGCCCCAGGTACCTACCGCAGAGCCGATCTCGGCAACCGGGCGTCACTGTCCCTCGAAAGGGGCATCACCTTCCGGGGTGAAGCCGGCGCTCCCCGGCCCCTGATCTCGATCGAAGGTGGGGTGGGCGGCACCGACGCGAAAATCAGCCACGTCGAAATCGAAAGCGAAACCGGCTCCGTGGCGCTCGACACGCGAGGGAACTCGGTCATCGACGAGGTCGTCGTACGATCCAGCGCGGCAAATGCCACCGCGTGCAATCTCACCGGCGGCGGCATCCTTCGCGACAGCGCCTGCATCAGCACCGGCGACCGCGCCGCTGCGGCCGGTGCCGCCGACTTCAGCGAAAACGGCCAAAAACTCACCGCGAGGATGCGCAACGTCACGGCGGTGTCGACCGGCGCCGAATCGGTCGGCATGCGCTTTCGGCTCGACAACTTCGGGGGGGCGCCCGGCGAACTCAATGTCGATCTGGGGTCGGTCATCGCCAAGGGCAAAAAAGTCGATGTCCAAGCCCTACCCGACAGCATCGGCGCCACTCAGGGCGTACTGCGCGTGACGCTCGATCACTCCAACTACGCGTCGATCGAACCTAAAGATCCCTCCGCGACCATCAGCATCACCCCTCCCGGCGATGTCGGCCGCGCCAACATCACCGCTCTGCCGCTGCTCGCTGCAGACAACATTCATCAGACCTTCAGCTCGCCGACCATCGACAAAGGCGTTCTCGACGTCTCCAGCGGTGCGATCGACGTCGACGGGGAAGCGCGGAAACAGGGCGCAGCGCCTGACATCGGCGCGGACGAGATCCCGCCGCCCAACAACACCGAAACCAAACTGAGCTGCAAATCGACCACGCCCTTCAGCGACGAAGCGACGAAATGCACCGCGACGGTCACCGACAAAAACAACAGCGCGCCCAGGCCCCTGGACGGGGGCACCGTGACCTTCAAAGACAACACGCAGCTCGCCGGCAGCCTCACCCCGACCACCTGCACGCTGGAACAGACGAGCCCGACCGAGGCCAAATGCAAACTCGAAGTCGAGTTCAAATCGACCATCCTCGGCAACCACGCCCTGGAAGCGGTCTTCCCCACCGACGGCAAAGGCCACACCGGTTCGGAAGGCACGCTCGGCGTGGAGGTAAAAGCGCGGCCCAACGACACCGAGACCAAACTGACCTGCAATGCGGGGACGCTGTTCAGCGGCCAGACCGCCAAATGCACCGTCACGGTGACCGACAAAGCCAACAACGGCGCGGCCTCCCCGCTAGCCGGCGGCACGGTGACCTTCCTGGACAAAACGGAGGCCGGCGCGTTCACCGCACCCGCGACCTGCGGGCTGGTCGAAGTGACGACCACCACTGCCACCTGCCAGACCGAACTCGACTTCAAACCGACCACTGTCGCCGACCACGCGCTTGAGGCGAGCTACCCCGGCGACGCCGGCAAACACTCGGCCTCGACCGGCACGCTCTCGGTGCAGGTAAAACAGCCGCCCAACAACACCGAAACCAAACTGACCTGCAAAGCGGCCTCCTTGATCACCGGCGAATCCACCAAATGCACCGCGACGGTCACCGACAAAGCCAACAAAGGACCGGCTAGACCCCTCGCGGGCAGCACGGTGACCTTCAAAGACATCACCCAGGCGAGTGCCTTCACCGCACCAGCTACCTGCGTGCTGGTCGAAGTGACGACCACCACCGGCACCTGCCAGACCGAAGTCGACTTCAAACCGACCACCGTCGGAAGCCACGCGCTTGAGGCCAGCCTCACCGCCGACGAAGCCCACCTGGCCTCGACCGGCACGCTCGCGTTCGAAGTCAAAGCGAAACCCAACAGCACTGAAACCGAGCTGACCTGCAAAGCATCCTCCTTGATCGCGGGCGAAACGACCAAATGCACCGCTACGGTCTTCGATAGCGCCGATAACAACCCCGCCTCCTCGCTCGCGGGCGGCATCGTGACCTTCACTGACAACCCGCAGGCGAGCACCTTCGAGCCCGCCACCTGCACGCTGGTGACGAAATCCGCGACGCGGGCCGCCTGCCAGGTCGAAGTCGACTACAAACCGACTGTGGTCGCCAACCACATCCTGGAAGCGAGCTACCCCGGCGACGACGGCAAACACGCGCCGTCCGTCAGCGCCCCGCTGACGTTCCAGGTCAGAGCGCAGGCCGCGCCCAACGGCACCCAGACCGACTTGACTTGCAAAACCACCTCGCTGTTCAGCGGCGAAACGACCAAATGCAACGTCACGGTCACCGACAAAGCCAACAACGGCCCGCCTGTCTCGATGGCCGGCGTTCTCGTCAGCTTCAAGGACAACACCGAGACCGCCGCCTTCCCGCCGCCGGCGAGTTGCCAGCTGGCCACGATCAACGCGACCCAAGCGGGCTGCCAGGTCGAAGTCGACTTCAAACCGACCACGGTGGCGAACCACGCGCTGGAAGCCACCTACCCCGGCGACGGCGCCCACACGGGTTCCACTGGCACGCTCCAGGCACAGGTCAAAGCTCAGCCAAATGACACCGAAACCAAACTGACCTGCAAAGCCTCGCCGCTGATCAGTGGCGAAACCACCCAGTGCACGGTAACGGTGACCGACAAAGCGAACCGGAACCCCGCATCGTCCCTGGGCGGCGGCGCGGTCACCTTCAAAGACAACACGCAGGAAAGTGCCTTCAAACAGACCACCTGCACGCTGGCCGTGCTCACCACCACGACGGCCACCTGCCAGGTCGAAGTCGAATTCAACCCGACCGTCGTCGGCAACCACGCCCTCGAAGCGAGGTTCGCGGGCGACAACGCTCATGCGGGCTCGGTCGGCGTGCTCACCGCACCGGTCAGAAACGAGCCCAACACGACCGAAACCAAAATGAGCTGCAAAGCAGCTTCGCTGATCACCGGCGAATCCACTCAATGCACCGCCACTGTCACCGACAAAGCCGACAATGGCGCCCCGACGCCGCCCTCCGGGACCGTCACCTTCAAAGACAACACCCAGGCCGGCACCTTCACCCCGGCGAGCTGCCAGTTGCAGACCACCGGCGCGAACGTGGCGAGCTGCCAGGCCGAAGTCGAGTTCAAACCCACCACGATCGCGAACCACCAGCTGGAAGCGAGTTTCCCGGCTGATGGCGCGCACGTCGGCTCGGCGGGCTTGCTCTCGTTCCAGGTGAGATCGAAACCCAACGACACCGAGACCAGACTGAGCTGCAAAGCGGAGACGCTGGTCAGCGGCGGATCGACCACCTGCACCGCGACGGTCACCGACAACGCGAACAACAACCCCGCCTCCTCGCTGGCGGGGGGTGTGGTCACCTTCAAGGACAACACCCAGGCGAACGCGTTCGTCGCCCCAGGAACCTGCACTCTGGCGACGATCAGCGCGACCCAGGCGAGGTGCCAGACCGAAGTCGAGTTCAAACCGACCGCGATCGGCGGCCACGCTCTGGAAGCGAGCTACCCGGGTGACGGTGGGGCCCACGCGGCCTCGGTCGGAGCGACCACGGTTCAGGTCAACGCGCAGGCCAACGACACCGAAACCGAACTGACCTGCAAAGCGACGACGCTGATCACCGGCGCATCGACCAAATGCACCGCCACGGTCACCGACATCGCCAACCAGGGCCCGGCGTCCTCGTTGGCGGGCGGAACGGTCACCTTCGATGACGAGGCCCAGGGCGGCGCTTTTGCGCCGGCCACCTGCACGCTGGTGCCGAGAGGCGCCACCCGGGGAACCTGCGAGTTCGAAGTCGACTTCAAACCGACTGTGGTGGGCAACCATCTCCTGAGGGCCAGCTACCCCGGTGACGGCGGCAACCACGCGGCCTCCGCCGGAACGCTTGAGGCGGACGTCGACGCGGTGCTCCCGGCGCCCAACCCCAACCCCAACCCCAACCCCAACCCCAACCCGAACCCCAACCCGAACCCCAACCCGAATCCGAACCCGCCCGCGGCGCCCAACACCACGCTCGGCAAAAAACCGAGCAAACGGACGGCGGCAAAGCTGGCCACGTTCAAATTCGGCTCCGACCAGGCCGGCGCGACCTTCCAGTGCAAGGTCGACAAAAAGGCTTTCAAAGCCTGTACGTCGCCGTTCAAAGTCAAAGTCAAGAACGGGGCGCACACCTTCACGGTCAAAGCCGTCAACGCCCAGGGCGTCGCCGATCCCACCCCGGTGGTCTACAAATGGACCGTCGGGCCGGTGAAACAGCGTCCGAAGCGCTAAAGCCCAGTTCGTAGCTCTGGTTCGCCCCTAGTGGGCGGGCCAGAGCTCGCGCAGGGCGAGGGCCCCCGGGGAATAGGCCAGCGCGATCTCTGGCCCGTGTGCGTCGTGTGCCCTTGCGTGTACCCTTGGGAAATGGCTGAGCGGAACCGCCGAATCAACGTCACCCTGGAGCCGGACTACGCGCAGAAGCTGGCGAGCTTGGCGGAGCGCACGCATGTCCAGGAGGGAACTCTGGCTCGCTCGCTTCTTTCCAGCGCACTTGACGAAGCCGACCCTGAGGCTTCGCGGATCACTGAAATCCTCGACGGGATTCCTGGAGCGTGGGGGAGGGCGCAGGATTCGATCGAGCAGGCTCGGCGCGGCGAGACGGTCCCGCTCTCCGAGCTCTAGTCGATGACGACGATCGAGGTCACGCGCTTGGCGCGTGACGAGCTTCGTGAGCTGATCGAGACCCGCCAGCTTCCGGCCGACACGCGCGAACGGGTCTCGCGCACGCTGCTTACGCTGGAGGAGTTCCCGCGCGCCGGCAAGCAGCTATCGGGCGTCTGGCGAGATTGCCGGGCGCTGATCGGTCCGTGGGGCTGGCTGGTCGTCGTCTACATGTACATCGAGGCCAAGGGTCGAGTCGTTGTCATTGCCTTCCACGATGCACGGACGTCCAACGCTGCGATCGTTCGCGCTTGATCCGGCTCGGCATTCGCGGGTACTAAGCCAGGTGGGTACTAAGCTGAGCGCAACTGGGCGCTAGGAGGGAGGGTTTGGCTCGCGGTCAGCCCACCAGTCCCGCTGGCCTTCGACGTCCTCGCGCGGATCCTCGCCTAGGTTGGGGGCGCCGATGACGAAGATCTCGAGGCCCTCCGGCCCGGCCTCGTAGCCTCGCCACGTGCCGGGCGGGACGCGCACCGCGTCCCATTCCTCGAGCTCGATGATCTCGTCGTCGAGCTTCATCCGCCCGCTCCCGCGCAGGACCACGTAAACCTCCTCCTGCTTCTTGTGCGTGTGGCCGTAGGGAAAGCGATAGCGGGGAGGGATGCGCTGGTAGCCCAGGCCTGATTTCTCGAGTTCGAGCGCCTGGGTCGCCAAGCGGAACTCCAGGTCCGGCGCGCCGTCGAAGTTGGACCCGACGTCCTCCAGATCCTCCTTCAGGTTCCTGAGCGTGAACGGCACGGCGCGATCCTATGGCACCCCCACTCGGCCGGCGTCATCGCTCGTTGACGCCGGGCCCGGCTACGCTCGCATCTGAATGAGTCCGCGGAACGTCGCCGACAGTCACGACCTGATCCGCGTGCACGGCGCGCGGGTGAACAACCTCAAGGACCTCAGCGTCGAGATCCCGAAGCGCCGGTTGACCGCCTTCACCGGCATCTCCGGCTCGGGCAAGACCTCGCTTGTCTTCGGGACGATCGCCGCCGAGTCGCAGCGGCTGATCAACGAGACCTACAGCGCCTTCCTGCAGGGCTTCATGCCTACGGTGGCGCGGCCCGAGGTCGACGTGCTCGACGGGCTGACGACGGCGATCATCGTCGACCAGGAGCGGATGGGCGCGGATGCCCGCTCCACGGTCGGCACCGTCACCGACGCCAACGCGATGCTGCGCATCCTCTTCAGCCGGCTGGGGAAGCCGCACGTCGGCTCGCCCCAGGCCTTCTCCTTCAACGTCGCCTCGGCCCGGGCGAAAGGCGCGATCACGATCGAACGCGGCGACCGCAGGACGGTGAAGGCCAGCTTCAGCCGCACCGGCGGCATGTGCACCCGCTGCGAGGGACGCGGCTCGGTCACCGACTTCGACCTCTCCGAGCTGTACGACGACACCAAGTCGTTGAACGAAGGCGCGCTAACGGTCCCCGGCTACAGCATGGACGGCTGGTACGGGCGCATCTTCAGGGGCTGCGGCTTCTTCGACCCGGACAAGCCGATCGGCAGGTTCACCAAGAAGGAACTGAACGCCCTCCTCCACAAAGAGCCGACCAAGATCAGGGTCGACGACGTCAACCTCACCTACGAAGGCCTGATCCCGAAGATCCAGAAGTCGTTCCTGGCCAAGGACCCGGAAGCGATGCAGTCCCACATCCGGGCCTTCGTCGACCGGGCGATCACCTTCGCCACCTGTCCCGAGTGCGACGGCACCCGCCTCAGCGAGGCGGCGCGGTCGTCGAAGATCGAGAAGATCAGCATCGCCGACGCCTGCGCGATGCAGATCAGCGACCTGGCCGGGTGGGTCCGCGGCCTCGACGAGCCCTCGGTGGCGCCGCTGCTGGAGGCGCTGGGGGAGACCCTCGACTCGTTCGTGGAGATCGGGCTCGGCTACCTCTCGCTCGACCGCGCGTCCGGCACGCTCTCCGGCGGCGAGGCGCAGCGGACGAAGATGATCCGCCAGCTCGGCTCCTCGCTGACCGACGTCACCTACGTCTTCGACGAGCCGACGATCGGGCTGCACCCGCATGACATCGAGCGGATGAACGAGCTGCTGCTGCGGCTGCGCGACAAGGGCAACACCGTGCTCGTCGTCGAGCACAAGCCGGAGACGATCGCGATCGCCGACCACGTCGTCGACCTCGGTCCGCGCGCCGGCGCCGCGGGCGGCGAGGTCGTCTTCGAGGGCACGGTCAAGGGCCTGCGGGCGAGCCGGACGCTGACCGGGCGGCACCTGGACGATCGCGCCGCCCTGAAGCCGGAGGTGCGGGAGTCCTCGGAGGGGCTGGAGGTGCGGGGCGCCGCCACCAACAACCTGCGGGACGTCGACGTCGACATCCCGCTCGGCCTGCTGGTCGTGGTCACCGGGGTCGCGGGCTCGGGCAAGAGCTCGCTGATCGACGGCTCGGTGGCCGGGCGCGACGGGGTGGTGGCGGTCGACCAGGCCGCGATCCGCGGCTCGCGCCGCAGCAACCCGGCGACCTACACCAAGATGCTCGACCCGGTCCGCAAAGCGTTCGCGAAGGCCAACGGCGTCAAGCCGGGGCTGTTCAGCGCCAACTCCGAAGGCGCCTGCCCCAACTGCAACGGCGCCGGCGTCGTCTACACCGACCTGGCGATGATGGCCGGCGTCGCCACCGTCTGCGAGGAGTGCGAGGGCAGGCGGTTCCAGGCCGAGGTGCTCGAGTACGAGCTCGGCGGCCGCGACATCAGCGAGGTGCTGGCGATGTCGGTGACCGAGGCCGAGGAGTTCTTCGGCGGCGGCGAGGCGGCGATACCGACGGCCCACAAGGCCCTGCGGCGACTCGCCGACGTCGGGCTCGGCTACCTCGGCATCGGCCAGCCTCTGACCACGCTCTCCGGCGGCGAGCGCCAGCGGCTGAAGCTGGCCACCCACCTGGGGGGGAAGGGCGGGATCTTCGTCCTCGACGAGCCGACCACCGGCCTCCACCTCGCCGACGTCGAGCAGCTGCTCGGCCTGCTCGACCGCCTCGTCGACGCCGGCAAGTCGGTGATCGTGATCGAGCACCACCAGGCGGTGATGGCCCACGCCGACTGGATCGTCGACCTCGGCCCCGGCGCCGGCAACGACGGCGGCCGGATCGTCTTCGAGGGCACCCCCGCCGACCTCGTCGCCGCCCGCTCGACCCTGACCGGCGAGCACCTGGCGGACTACGTCGGCGGCTGAGTGCTGAGGAAGTCCCGCAGGCTCCGGTAGTCCTCCGCACAGGCCGGGCACCCCTGCAGATGGGCGCGCATCCCGGGGACCTGCTCGTCCGCGCGCCCCTCCGCGAGCGCGAGCTCGACGTAGCGGTCGAGCTGGGCGAAGCACTGCTCGCAGCTCAGCTCGGGCTCGTCCGGGCCGAGCAGCCGCGCCGCGAGCTGGGCGGGCTCGGTCTGCTTTCCCACATCGCTCATAGCTCCTCCTTCCGCTCCGCGCCGAGGTCGAAGCCCCGTTGCCCGACCGCGGCGCGCAGCTTGCGACGGGCGTCGTGAAGGCTCTTGTAGAGAGCGCCGCGGGTGGTTCCGAGGCGCTCGGCGAGGACGTCGATCGGGACGTCGTTGAGCGCGACCGCGACCAGCACCTCCCGCTGCCGTGGGCTGAGGCAGTGCTCGATCTCCTCCCGCAGGGCGGCGAACAGCTCGCCGTCCTCGGCCCGGCGCTCGGCCGTGGCGGCGGCATCCGACAGCACCGACCAGGCCTCTTCCTCCAGCGGTATCTCCCGCCCCTGCCAGGCCCGGCGCCGCACCTTCACCGCCGCCTCCAGCAGCGCGAACTTGTAGGCCCAGGTCGTGAAGCGGCTCTCGCCGCGGAAGTCGTCGAGCTTGCGCAGGACGGCGACCAGGGCGTCGTCCGCGCTCTGCTGCGCGAGGTCCTCGAGGTCGCCTCCGCGCAGGTGCGGGAGCAGGTCCCCGCGCCGTCCCAGCTCGAAATGAGCGGCCTTCAGCAGCAGCTCGTGCAGCTCGGCCACCGCGGCGTCGCGGGCGGCCCCGCCCGCGCGCAGGCGCTGCACCCAGATCCGCGAGTCCTCTTCGGAGGGGCGCGAAACCGATTCAGGGGGAGTCTCGATGGGGATCGCCATGGTTGCCGGTGCCATGCATTGTTAGCGACCCGCCGCCGCCGTTTCTTACCCGCGGGTAAGAAACGCCCGGCCGGCGACGCAGACAGGGGACCGATCAACCACCGACAACGGAGGTCCCCATGTCTACCGCAACCCTCGATCCCCGCGAAGCCGCCGCTCCATCGCCCTTCGCCGAGCGCCTCAAGGGCGACCCCGCCTTCCAGGCCTTCATGCTGCTGCGGGTCGCCTTCACCGTCGCCCCGATCCTCTTCGGGCTCGACAAGTTCTTCAACGTCATGGTCGACTGGGAGGGATACCTGGCGCCGTGGATCAACGACATCGTTCCCGGCGGCGCCTCCACCGCGATGCACCTGGTCGGGATCGTCGAGATCGTCGCCGGCCTGTTCGTCGCCCTCAAGCCGCGTTACGGCGCCTACGTGGTCGCCGCCTGGCTGGCGGGGATCATCGTCAACCTGCTCACCTACTCGGGCTACTACGACGTCGCCCTGCGGGACTTCGGCCTGATGCTCGGCGCTCTCACCCTGGCTCGGCTGGCGAGCAAGTACGACCCGCCGGGCCTGGAGGTTCGTCTCTAGGAAGGGCGGATGCTGGGAGGTCGGGGGAGGCGTTGCCGGCGCCGATCCCGGCCTGAGCATCAAGGGCGGTCCTCGCTGGGGATTCCCGAGCGCAGAAACGATCAGGTTCTTTACCTCTACTACAGTTCTCCTGATCATTCACGACCGGCCGCGCTCGGCCGGTCTTTTGGGAGGAGCAGGAGATGAAGTGGAGTCGGATCGTCGCGGTTCTCTGCGTGGTGGCGTCCTGCGTCGTCTTCGTCAGCCCGGCATGGGCGACGAAGTACGTGGCGCTCGGGGACTCGTACTCGTCCGGGACGGGGACGCGGACCTACTACGAATCGGGCTGCCAGCGGTCCGTCTACGCGTATCCATACCTGCTGCACAACGCGCACCTCAGCTGGACCTTCGTCAACGCGACCTGCTCAGGGGCGAAAACGGGGGACGTCGTCAACACCCAGGCGAACAGCCTCACCGCTGACACCAACTGGGTCAGCTACACGATCGGCGGCAACGACGCCGGCTTCTCCAGCGTGATCACCGAGTGCGCGCTGCCGTCGTGGGCGTCCAACTGCAACGGGGCGATCGACGGCGCCCAGGCCTACATCCAGAACACGCTGCCGGGCCGGCTCGACCTGGTCAACAACACGATCAAATCGCGCGCGCCGAGCGCCAAAGTGATCGCGCTCGACTACCCGCGCCTGTTCAACGGCACCGATTGCAACGCGCTCACCTTCTTCAGCGGCAGTGAGATGACGCGGCTCAACCAGACCGCCGACATGCTGAAAAGCCAGGTCAGCGCGGCGGCGACGCGGGCGGGGTCGAACTTCGTCTTCCGCGACGTCATCCCGGCCTTCATCGGCCACGCGGTCTGCGACGGCGGCGGCGGGTCCTCGACCGAGTGGATCAACGGCCTCTCGAACCCGGTCGGCGAGAGCTACCACCCGAAGATCACCGGCCACGCGAACGGCTACTACCCGGCGATCTTCGGGGTCACCGGCTGAGTCCCACCGCGGATGGCGATGCCTGCGCGGCCCGGCATCGCCATTCGTCTAGGAATAGGATCAGCGGTGACCGCGTCAAGCAGGAGACAGCGATGAAGCGTTCCGCATTACCGCCCGGCCCAGCAATGCCCACGGCTATGCAGATGGTTGGCTTCTGGACGCGGCCGCTCGCCTTCCTCGAGCGCTGTCGCGAGCGCTACGGGAAGCGGTTCACGATCCGGCTTCCGGGCACGCCGCCGTTCGTGATGCTGACCGATCCCGAGGAGGTGAAGCAGGTCTTCACCTCGCCTCCGGACGTCCTCCAGCCGGGACAGGGGGCGCGGCGGGTGCTGGAACCGATCGTCGGCACCAACTCGGTGATCCTGCTCGACGAAGCCGCGCACATGGAGCAGCGCAAACTGATGCTCCCGGCCTTCCACGGCGAGCGCATGGAGCGACTCACCGGGCTGATGCAGGAGGTGAGCGCGGAAGAGGTCGCGGACCTGCCGCGCTCGACCCCGGTCGCGCTCCATCCGCGGATGCAGGAGCTGACCCTGAAGGTGATTCTGCGTGCGGTCTTCGGCCTCGACCCCGGGTCTCGCTTCGACGCGCTGCGGGAGCGGATGCGGGAGATGCTCGTCTTCGGCGACCGGCCGATCAGCCTGATGCCGCCGCCGCCCGGCAGTCTGCTGGCCCGCGCGGCCGAACGCGCCGGCCCCTTCGCCCGTTTCCTGCAGGTACAGGAGGAAGTCGACGAGATCCTCTTCGCGCTGATCGCCGAGCGGCGGCAGGACGGCGCCGATCGCGACGACGTGCTCTCGATGCTGGTCGAGGCGAGGCATGAGGACGGCTCGCCGATGAGTCAGCAGGAGATCCGCGACGAGCTGCTCACTCTGCTCGTCGCCGGCCACGAGACGACCGCGACCTCGCTCGCCTGGGCATTCGCCCGGCTCGTCCACGAGCCGCGGGTCCTCGAGCGCCTGGTCGAGGAGGTCGACGCCGGCGAGGACGCCTACGTGACCGCGACGATCCAGGAGACGCTGCGCGCTCGTCCCGTCCTCCCCAACGTGGCGCCGCGGCGGGTCGCGAAGCCGGTCGAGATCGGCGGCTGGAGCTACGAGCCCGGGTGCAACCTGGTGGCCAACGGCTACCTGATCCACCACGACCCGGATATCTACCCCGACCCCTACGCCTTCCGCCCGGAGCGCTTCCTCGACGAGTCCCCCGGCACCTACACCTGGATCCCCTTCGGCGGCGGCCGCCGCCGCTGCCTCGGCGCCAGCTTCGCGATGCTGGAGATGAAGGTCGTGCTCAGCGCTCTGCTCTCGAGCTGCGAGCTGCGCGACGCCGGCGACGGCGTCGAGGTCGCCCAGCGCCGCAACATCACCGTGCGCCCCGCCGGGGGAGCGCGGGTCGTTCTCGGCAAGCGCTCGCGCTTGCCGCTTGCCGCCTGAGCCGCCTCAGCCGAGGCTGAGGCGCGGCGTTGGGGCGAGCCTGCCGCGGGACGGCAGCAGCAGGGCAGAGCAGCAGACCATCGCGAAGGCGCACCCCTGGACCACGAGGCCGGCCGGGTCGGGGGAGAGGGGGTCGCCGAAGACGACGACGCCGCCGGCGATCTGAGCGGCGTTGGCGACGACGCCCATCAGGCCGATCGTCTCGATCGCGTCGCCGAGCTGGAGCGCCGCGACCGCTGTGTACTGGGCGAGGGCGCCGCAGGCGACGATCGCGCCCACCCAGGTGACGATCATCGCGGTGGTCAGGCTCTCGGCGCCGGTCAGGCCCTTGATCGCGACACCGGCGAAGGCGAAGAGCAGGCCGGCGAGGATCGCCAGCAGGATGCCGTGCCAGCGCTCGAAGCGGGCGGCGCGGTGGCCGAGTGCGAGGGCGCCGGCGAGCAGGGCGAGGCCGCCCTCGAAGGCGAGGATCGGCGCCGCGGAGGAGCCGGAGTGGCTGCCTTGGAACTGCGGCAGGGTCAGGGCCAGCAGGCCGAGGCCGGTGCCGCCGAGGATCAGGGCCAGCCACTGGCGCCGCTCGACGGGGTTCCCGAACAGGCGCTGCGACATCACCGCCAGGGTCACGGCGCCGCCGGCGAGCACCGCCTGCACGAGCGAGAGCGGGGCCAGCGAGAGGGCGGCGACGTGGACGATCCAGGCCACCGCGGCGAGTCCCCAGCCGGCGGCGAACCAGGGCGAGCGGGCGAGGCCGCGGGCGCTTCGCAGCGGCTCGCGGATGCGGACCAGCGCGACGCCCTGGCAGCCACGGTGCTTCAGCAGCGCCGCGAGATTGGTCATCAGCGCGGCGACGAGGGCCAGGCCGATGCCGATGCTGACCGAGCTCACTAGTCGTCCAGCCGCCTGCGCGCGGCGGCCACGGTCGAGGCGCTGGTGCGGCAGGCTTTGGCGATGCGGCCGTCGGTGAGGTCCGGCCTGCGCAGGACCTCGAACTCGATCAGCCCCGCACGCCTGGCACGGGCCCGCTCTTCGATGCTGGACCCGGTCGGGATCGCATCCAGGGCGGCCTCTCCGGCCCGCCCGCGCCGGCAGGTGAGGCAGAAGTCACCATCCGCGGAGCTGTCCCAGCTCTCGGGCATGGGCACGCTCTCTCCGTCCATCCGCCCGACCGCGACGCCGCAGCCTTTGCAGGTCCACCTGCGGGCCGCGGTTGCCCCGGTCATCGGCCGGCTTTCGCCTTGGGCCGGCGGCGCCGGCGTCGCTGCTGCTGCTGCGAGCGCTGGGCCGAGCCGTGCCGCGAGCCGGTCGGCTCGGCGCCGGCGACGCTGCCGAACTCGCGCGAGAGGCCGAGGTCGTGGGCCATGCGGCGGACTTCGCTCGCCTGGTCGGCGAGCACGAAGCTGATCCCGATGCCGCGGCGCCCGGCGCGGCCGGTGCGGCCGACCCGGTGGACGTAGGAGTCGCGGTCCTCGGGGGCGTCGAAGTTGATCACGTGGGTGACGCCGGCGACGTCGATCCCTCGCGCCGCTACGTCGGTCGCGACCAGGGCGTCGACTTCGCCGGCCTCGAACCGGGCCAGGGCGCGTTCGCGCTGGCCCTGGCTTTTGTCGCCGTGCATGGCGACGGCCTCGAGCCGCCGCGCCCGCAGGCGCTTGACCAGCCGGTCCGCGCCGCGCTTGGTGCGGACGAAGACCAGCGTGCTGTGGTCCTCGTCCTCCTGCAGCTGCTCGACCAGGTGGTCGAGCTTGGCGCTCTGCGAGTCGACGTGGAGGAAGCGGTGCTCGATGTCGGCCTTGGAGCCGGCGTCGGCGGCCTGGGTGTGGCGGCGGGCGTCGCGGGTGAAGGCGGTGGCGATCTTGCCGGTCGCCCCCTCCAGCGTCGCCGAGAAGAACAGGGTCTGGCGGTCGTCCGGGGTCTGGCCGACGATGCGGCTGACCGCGGGCTTGAAGCCCATGTCGAGCATCCGGTCGGCCTCGTCGAGGACGAGGATGCGGACCGCCTCCAGGGAGACGACGCCGCGGGCGATCAGGTCCTCGAGCCGGCCGGGCGTGGCGACGAGGATGTCGGCGCGGCGCGCGGCCTTGCTCTGCGGGCCGAAGCCGACGCCGCCGTAGACGGCGGCGATCGCCAGCCCGCGGGCGTCGGCGACGGAGCGCAGCTCGTCGACGATCTGGCTGGCGAGCTCGCGGGTGGGGGCGAGGATCAGCGCCGAAGCGTGTCCGTCGCGGGACTCGATCCGGTCGACCAGTGGAACCCCGAAGGCGAGCGTCTTGCCCGAGCCGGTGGGGGACTGGACCAGCAGGTCGTGGCCGGCGAGCGCGTCGCTGATGACCATCTGCTGGACCGGGAAAGGCTTGGTGATGTCGCGGCGCTCGAGTGCGCGCACGACAGGCTTAGAGATGCCGAGGTCGGCAAACGAAGTGATGTTTTTGCTCCTTCTAGAACGTCTAGGGGAGATCCTGAAGCCCCTAGGTGCCGGAAGGGCACGCGGAGGAAACTGAACCTCTCGGGTGGCGATTCGGCCAAACCCGACCCAGCAACCGTAGCAGCCGCCCCCCGGACGTCCGTTTGCGGCTGCCGCCGGTGCAAGGCCGGGACCGCCGCTATCCCGGCGCCGTTCACATTTGTTTTACGGTTGACGCTTGAGGTGGCGAGCCAAACCAGCGGGCGCACGGTGAGCACGACCGAGTTCGCCCAGGTCCGGGCCGAGCCGGCGCCCGCCCCTGCCCTCGGCTTCGCCCACTGGCCGCTGCTGCGGCGTTGCGCGCTCGGCCTCTACTTCGGGGCGCTGGTGCTGTGGAGCGCCGAGTACGGGATCCCGGTCCAGCGGGAGCTCGTCGTCGCCTGGACCTGCGGCGCCCTCGCCTGCGTCTCGATCGGCCGGCCGCCGCGGCAGATCCTGCAGCTGGTCCTCGACTGGCTGCCGATCCTCGCCGTCCTCTTCGCCTACGACTTCACCCGCGGCGCCGCCGACTCGATCGGGATCGATGCCCACGTCCACCCGATGATCGACTTCGACCGCGCCGTCTTCTTCGGCGAGACCCCGACCGAGTGGCTGCAGGCGCAGCTCTACGAGCCCGGCGTCGTCACCTGGTGGGACATCGCCTTCACCCTCGTCTACACCTCGTACTTCATCGTCCCCTTCGCGGTTGCCGGCGTCCTCTGGGCCCGCGACCGGCTCGCCTTCCTGCGCTTCGCCAAGCGGCTGGTAACCCTGGCCCTCGCCGGCCTCGCCACCTACATCCTCTTCCCGGCGGCGCCGCCCTGGATGGCGGCCGAGGACGGCCTGCTCGAGGGGGTCCACCGCACCACCGCCAAGGGCTGGGAGGTGATCGGCGTCGGCACCGCCGGGCTCTTCTCCAAGGGGCAGGGGAGCGTCAACCTGGTCGCCGCCGTCCCCTCGCTGCACGTCGCCTTCTGCGCCCTGGTCGCCTTTTTCCTCTGGAGCCGGGTGCGACCGCGCCTGCGAGGGCTGCTTCTGCTCTACCCGCTGGCGATGGGGGTGACCCTGATGGCCACCGGGGAGCACTACTTCTTCGACGTGCTGCTGGGCTGGCTCTACGCCGGCGCCGTCATGGCCGGCTGGTCGTGGTGGGAACGGCGCCGCGGCTCCGATCCCGCCGCGTCGGCTTCGGCAGCCTGAACATCCTGAAGCTCAGCCGCGCGTTGACCTGATCGTGGATCAGGCAGCGGGGACAGTGCTCGGTTGGGGCATCCCGTATCGGGTCATAAGACGTTCCGCATCGCTCGCACCTGAACACTCGGCATCCCTCCCAGCTAAAGAAATTCCCTGTTCGACCATTCGTACGAGTGGTCACTACCCACCCAGACTCTATGTCCAAACGCCCCATTGCCGCGGCGAATGCGAGGACTGAGTTGGCGCGGAATCGGGAATAGGGAACTCCGATGGGCTCTGACTTACCTTCGACGCCCTCGGGGGACCCAAACACCAGGATGCACGCCGACTTCAGGCACGATGCGCTGATCTACGCCGACGCGGAGGAGTTCCTCGCGGGCGTCGTGCCCTACCTGCGGGACGGGCTGGAGGCCGGGGAGGTGGCGCTGGTCGCCGTCGAGCTGGCGCGGATGCAGGTGCTGCAGAGCGAGTTCCGCGACGAGGCCGGCGCGGTCTTCTTCGCCGACATCGAGGATCTCGGGCGCAACCCGGCACGGATCATCCCCTTCTGGCGCCAGTTCGTGGACGAACACCCCGGCCGGCCGCTGCGCGGCATCGGCGAACCGCTCTGGCCCGGGAGGGACGTCCGCGAGATCGACGAGTGCCAGCGCCACGAGGCGCTCCTCAACGTCGCCTTCGGGCCGAACTCGACCTGGTCGCTGCTCTGCCCCTACGACGCCGGCGCACTCTCCGACGAGATCCTGGCCCGGGTCGCCGACTCCCACCAGCACGTGATCCGCAACGGCATCGCCGAACCGGGCCTGGGCTTTCTCGCCGGGGACCACTACTTCGCCGGCGTGCTCTCCAGCGCACCCGGCGAGGCCGAGTCCTGCGAGTTCGACCTCGGAGGGCTGGCCGGCGTCCGCCGCCGCGTCGAGGCGATCGCCCGCCGCGCCGGGCTTGCCTCCCTCCACGTCTCCGACCTCGCCGTCGCCGCCAACGAGGTGGCGACCAACAGCGTCGCCCACGGCGGCGGCCGCGGCACCCTGCGCGCCTGGCTGGAGCCGGACCGCGTGGTCGTCGAGGTCGAGGACCGCGGCCGCATCCTCGAGCCCCTGGTCGGCCGCATCCGCCCCCTGGTCGCCCAGCAAGGAGGCCGCGGCCTCTGGCTCGTCAACCAGCTCTGCGACCTGGTCCAAATCCGCTCCAGCGCCGCCGGCACCACGGTGCGGCTGCACATGGCGACGGTCTGAAGCCGTCGCGCGCGCTGCGTGGGACCTGAGCCCGCCGCCAGAGAACGCGGTTGTCGCTTGTAGCCCACAGGGCTACAAGCGACAACCGGGCCGACGCAGCCTCTCTCTCCAGCGCAGCGGCGTCCTGGTTTTCGCCGCGGAGCAGTTGGCGAGAGATGGGCGGTTAACGGCGAAAATCCCAGCAAGCAGGAGGGGACCCCCGAACGCTCCTTCGCCGAGCCGGTCCTAATCCGCGTGCTGCTCGACGAAGTAGGCGCCGCTCTCGGCGCCCTCGCTGAAGAACCGCGTGGTCACGGTCTTCTTGCGGGTGTAGAACTCGACCGCGTCGGGGCCGTGGGCGTGGAGGTCGCCGAGGAAGGAGTCCTTCCAGCCGCTGAAGGGGAAGAAGGCGACCGGGGCGGCGACGCCGATGTTGACGCCGATCATGCCGGCCTCGGCGTCGCGGCGGAAGTGGCGGACGGCGGCGCCGGACTCGGTGAAGATCGAGGCGCCGTTGCCGAAGCGGCTGCGGTTGACGACCTCGATCGCCTCGGCCAGGGTGTCGACTTCGACCACCGAGAGGACCGGGCCGAAGATCTCCTCCGAGCCCGCCTCCGAGGCCGGGTCGACGCCGCCGAGGATCGTCGCGCCCAGCTGCGCGCCGCCGGGGCCCGGGTCCGCGTCGCGGCCGTCGAGCAAGAGCTCGGCGCCGCCCTCGACCGCGCGCTCGACCGCGGCGGAGATCCGCTCGCGGGCCGCGGCTGAGATCACCGGCGCAAGTTCGCTCGACTCCTCGATCCCCGGCCCCAGCGCGACCGAGCCGGCGCGCTCGAGCAGCGGCGGCAGCAGGCGCTCGCGCGCGGCGCCGACGACGACCAGGACCGAGCCGGCCATGCAGCGCTGGCCGGCGGCGCCGAAGGACGAGCCGACGATCCCCTCGACGGTCTTGCCGACGACCGCGTCGGGCATCGCGACCATGTGGTTCTTCGCCCCGCCCAGCGCCTGTACCCGCTTGCCGGCCTTGGCGGCGCGCTCGTAGACGAGCCGCGCGACCGGGGCCGAGCCGACGAAGCTGACGGCGTCGATGCCGGGGTGGTCGAGGATCGCCTCGACGACCTCGCGGCCGCCGTTGACGAGGTTGACGACGCCGGGCGGCAGGTCGAGCTCGTCGAGCGCTTCGAAGGCGATCTGCTGGGTCATCGGCACCTGCTCGGAGGGCTTCAGCACGAACGAGTTGCCGCAGGCGATCGCGAAGGG
>Ga0157292_10000016_pt1 | contig 67701 bp, 65 predicted proteins | sample NitcycUS179409R1_FD_108401 | JGI IMG/M metagenome (GOLD analysis project Ga0157292, IMG submission 108401) | Soil microbial communities from Arlington Agricultural Research Station in Wisconsin, USA - Nitrogen cycling UWRJ-S179-409R-1 | ecosystem: Environmental > Terrestrial > Soil >... | reverse complement strand
CGAGGCCGACGCGATCGCCCGCTTCGTCGCCGAGTACGCCGGCGGAGAAGCCGAATCCTCGCCGCGACCCGGCGAGACCGCTCCCTAGCGGGGGCTCACATGCTTGACCTGAAGCTGATTCGCTCCGAGCCCGAGCGGGTCAAGTCCGCGCTGGCCCGCCGCGGCGCCGCCGAGCAGGTCGACCGCCTGCTCGCCCTCGACGCCCGCCGCCGCGAGCTGTTGCCGACCGTCGAGAACGCCCAGGCCGAGCGCAAGACCCTCTCCAAGCAGATCGGCGAGGCCAAGCAGGCGGGCGGGGACGCCGCGGAGCTGATGGCCACCGTGCAGGACCTGAAGGAGCGGATCGAGAGCGCCAAAGCCGAGCTCGAGCAGGTCGAGGCGGAGCTGGGCGAGGTCGCCCGGGCCCTGCCCAACATCCCCGACCCCGACGCGCCCGAAGGGATGACCGAGGAGGACGCGGTCACCGTCCGCGAGGTCGGCGAGCTGCCGCGGTTCGACTTCGAGCCGCGCGACCACCTCGAGATCGGCACCGAGCTCGGCCTGATCGACATGGAGTCCGCGGCGCGCCTATCCGGCTCCCGTTTCGCCTACCTGAAGGGCGACCTGGTGATGCTGGAGCTGGCCCTGGTCCGCTTCGCGATCGAGCTGGTGCGGGCGGAGGGGCACGAGCCGGTGGTGCCACCGGTCCTGGTCCGCGAGGAGGCGCTGGAGGGCACCGGCTTCCTCCCCGGCGACCGCGACCAGATCTACGAGATCCCGAAGGACGAGCTGTTCCTGACCGGCACCTCCGAGGTCGCGCTGGCCGGCCTGCACGCCGACGAGATCCTCGACGCCGAGGCGCTGCCGCTGCGCTACTGCGGCTTCTCGACCTGCTTCCGCCGCGAGGCCGGGGCCGGCGGCCGCGACACCCGCGGCATCTTCCGCGTCCACCAGTTCGACAAGGTCGAGATGTTCTCGTTCGTCGACCCCGCTTTCTCCACCGATGAGCACGAGAGACTGCTTGCGATCGAGGAGCGAATCCTGACCGAGCTGGAGATCCCCTACCGGGTCGTCAACGTCGCCGCCGGCGACCTCGGCGCGCCGGCGGCCAAGAAGTACGACTGCGAGGCCTGGATCCCCAGCCAGGGGCGCTACCGCGAGCTCACCTCGTGCTCGAACACGACCGATTACCAGGCACGACGGCTTGGCTGCCGCTACCGGCCGGAGGAGGGCCAGGCGCCGCGTCCGGTCCACACCCTCAACGGCACCGCGGTCGCCGTCGGCCGCACGATCGTCGCCCTGATGGAGAACCGCCAGGAGCGAGACGGGGGTTTCACGCTACCCAATACTTTGCATCGGCTCGGCTCGCCTGACAGACTTTCGCCGCTATGAGCGCGAATCCCCAGGCGCAGGCATGAGCGCGAGCGTGCGCGAAGCCAAGCGAGTCGTCCTCTGCGACGACCACGAGATCGTCCGCGACGCGATCAAAGCGAGGATGGCGAACTCCCCGATCGTCGAAATCGTCGGCGAGGCCGGCGACGGCCGCGACGTCGTCGACGTGGTCAAGGAGCTCGAGCCCGACGTCCTCATCATCGACGTCGAGCTGCCCAAGCGGGACGGGATCGAGGCGACCAAGGAGGTCCTGAAGGCGCGGCCGCGGACCAAGGTGATCATCTTCACCGCCCACGCCCAGCCCGACCTGCTGGCGCTGGCGCTGCGGGCCGGAGCCTCCGGCTACGTGCTCAAGTCGGCGCCGGCGGAGGACATCGCCCGCGCCGTCAAAGCGGTGACCACCGGCGGCACCTTCCTCGGCGGCGACTTCGCCGGCGGCAAGCCCTCCGAGGTGGAGAAACTGCTCGACCTCTCCCCGCGCGAGCGCCAGATTCTCGAGCTCCTGGCCGAGGGGCTGCGGGTCAAAGAGATCGCCGAGCGGTTGCAGCTGAGCCCGGCGACCGTCCACACCCACGTCCGCAACGCGATCGCCAAGCTCGAGGTCGACACCCGCACCGAGGCGGTCGCACTGGCGGTGCGCTTCAGTTACCTCGGCGCCGGCGGCGGCGCCCTCTAGGGCGCCTGCCGCCACTCGCCCACCGCGCGCTTACTTCTGCTCGAAGGTCAGCGCGCAGCCGTTGATGCAGAAGCGCTGCCCGCCGCGGTCCGCCGGACCGTCGTCGAAGACGTGGCCGAGGTGGGCGTCGCAGTGCTTGCAGGCGACCTCGGTCCGCCGCATGAAGTGGCTGTTGTCCGGCCGCAGCTCGACGTGCTCGAGGTTGGCCGGCTCGGTGAAGCTGGGCCAGCCGGTGCCGGAGTCGAACTTGGTGTCGGAGGAGAACAGCTCGGTGCCGCAACAGACGCAGCGGTACATCCCCTCGCCCTTCTCGTCGACGTAGGGCCCGGTGAAGGCGCGCTCGGTGCCAGCCTCGCGGGTCACCTCGTACTGCTCCGGCGTCAGCTGGTCGCGCCACTCCTGCTCTGACTTCTCGATCTTCGTCGCCATCTCGCTCCTTTCGGGTTCTAACCCCAGGGTACGCCCCGGGTAAAGCCGGCCGGCGGGGCGCGCGCCCCTTAGGATGCCGCGCCGTGCCCGACTCTTTCTACGAGCAGGCCGGCGACGGCTACCTGGCCACCGAGCTGACCCGCGGCCCCTGGGACCCCGGCGCCCAGCACGCCGGCCCGCCCGCTGCCCTGCTCGGGCGCGAGCTGGAGCTCCTGCCCGACGCCGAGGACTTCCACCTCGCCCGCGTCACCTACGAGATCCTGCGCCCGGTGCCGATCGGGCCGGTGGAGGTCGCCGCCCGGGTGCTGCGGCCCGGCCGTCGGGTGCAGCTGGCGGAGGCGACGCTGAGCGTCGAGGGCGAGGTGCTGATCCGGGCAAGCGCCTGGCGCATCCGCCGCTCCCAGCTCGACCTGCCGGCCGAGGCCCTGATCACCCCGCGGCCGCCGCCCCCGCCGCGCAGCGATCAGCCCGCCGAGTTCTTCCCGACCCAGCAGGCGCACGGCTACCACACCGGGATGGAGGTCACCTTCGTCTCCGGTGCCTTCATGGAGCCCGGCCCGGCCGGGGTCTGGCTGCGGATGCGCCGCCCCCTGCTGGCCGGCGAGGAGCCGACGCCGCTGCAGCGGGTGCTGATCGCCGCCGACGTCGGCAACGGCGTCAGCTCCACCCTCGACTACCGCCGCTACCTCTTCATCAACGTCGAGCTGACCGTCCACCTGGAGCGGCTGCCGGCGGGGGAGTGGGTCCACCTGGAGGCCGAGACGCACCCGCAGCCGATCGGCGTCGGCACCGCCGAGTCGGTCCTCTCCGACCGCGACGGCCGCATCGGCCGCGCCGCCCAGTCGCTGCTGATCGCCGAGCGCTAGGAGGGATTGGCGGCAACGGTGCCCGGGGCGCCGCGCAGCAGGGTCAGGGTCAGCAGCGCCGAGCCGACCGCGACCGCGGCGGCGAGCAGGAATGCGCCCTCGTAGCCGCTCAGCGCCGCCGCCAGCCCGGCCAGGGGCGCGCCGACGCCGACGCCGGCGTCGAAGAAGGCGGTGTAGGTCCCCATCGTCGCCCCGCGGGCGCTCTCGGCGACGCTGCCGACCGCGATCAGCATCAGCGAGGGGTTGAGCAGCGAGAACCCGGCGCCCATCGCGCAGCCGCCGAGGACCGCGACGGGCAGGGAGTGGGCGAGGGCGATGATCACCAGGCCGCCGGCCTCGACCAGCGTCGCCGCGATCGCCACCCGCGCCGCCCCGAGCCGGTCCGGCAGGTTGCCGGCGACCAGCCTGGTGAGGATGATCATCGCCGCGAAGGCCGCGAACACGGTCACCCCGTGGGCGACGCCGCGGGCTTCGAGGTGGAGGACGACGAAGGAGGCGACGGCCGCGTAACCGATAGCGGCGAGCGCGATCGCCAGTCCAGGCCTGATCGCCTCCGGGGCGATCAGGGGGTGGGGCTCGGTGTGGCGGAGCGGTACGAAGGGGTCGTGGACGCCGGACGCGATCAGGGCGCCGACGATCGGGATCGCGGCGGCGAACAGCCAGACCGCGGTGTAGCCACCGGCGTCGAGCAGCAGCTGCCCGATCAGGGGGCCGACGCTGAGGCCCCCCCAGACGGCGAGCCCGTAGAGCCCCAGCACACGGCCGCGCCGGGAGGCGGGCGCGAGGTCGACGATCCAGACCGACCCGGCGGTGTAGACGGCGCCCTCGCCGGCCCCGAGCACGAGGCGGGCCATGATCAGCCCGGCGATCCCCAGGTTGGGCAGGTAGAGCAGCCCGCTCGTCGCCACCAGCGCGGCACCGATCAGCAGCGTCACCTTGCGGCCGCGGCGGTCGGCGAGGCGGCCGGCGAAGGGCCGCAGGAGCAGCCCGGTGACGGCGTAGGCGCCGACCACGATTCCGACCGCGATGTCGCCGGAGTCGAGCGGCCCGTGGATGTAGCGGGGCAGGACGGGGAGGACGGCGCCGACCGCGAGCAGGCCGCAGAAGGTGACCGCGAAGATCCGCGCGAAGCTGGGTCCGTGGATCTGGGCCGCCGCCGGCGCCCCGGCCCGTGCGCTCACCGCAGCAGGTCGGCGAGGCCGCCGACCACGTGGTCGGGGCGCGGCTCGGCGCCGGCTGCTTCGGCGCTGCTCGTCGTCCCGCTCAGGACCAGCACCGTCGCCAGCCCGGCGGCCTGGCCGCCGGCGATGTCGGAGGAGACCCGGTCGCCGATCATCGCCACCCGCGGCGGCCGTCCGATCGCCTCCAGCGCCATCTCGAACAGGTGCCGCTCGGGCTTGCCACCGATCTCGGCCACCCGCCCCGAGGCGGTTTCGACCGCGGCGAGGATGGCGCCGGTTCCGGGCCACTCGCCGCCGGGCATCGGCATCGTCGGGTCGTGGCTGGTGGCGAGCAGCGCGGCGCCCGCGTCGAGCGCCCGCTTCGAGGTGAAGAGCTCGGCGTAGTCGAAGCCGCGGTGGCCGGAGACGACGACCACGGCCGCCTTCTCCGCCGCCTCTCCCTCCAGCACCGTGGCGCCGGTCGCCGCGACCATCTCCTTCAGCGCCGTCGCCCCGATCACGAAGGCCCCGCCGCCCGGTCCCGCCGCTTCGCCGGCCAGCCGCGCGGTGACCATGCCGGCGGTGACGACGCGCTCCTCCCCGACCTCGACGCCCATCTCCGCCAGCCGCTCCGCGTAGCGGCTCGGGTGCCGGGAGGGGTTGTTGGTGACGAAGGCGATCTGCTTGCCGGCGGCGAGCAGCGCCGCCAGCGTCTCGGCCGATCCGGGCAGCGGATCGCGCCCGATCCAGACCACGCCGTCGAGGTCGATCAGGAAGCCGTCGAATTGGTCCGCCAGCGCCATCGCCCGCAGGCTATTGGTCGTTCTCGCTACGGTGAGTGCCAGTGAGTGTCAACGGACAGGTTGTCGTCGCAACCGACCTCACCCGTCGATACGGCGAGGGCGATGCGGCGGTTGACGCGCTGGCGGGGGTCACCACCTCCTTCGAGCGCGATCGCTTCACGGCGATCATGGGTCCCTCGGGTTCGGGCAAGTCGACCCTGATGCACATCCTCGCCGGGCTCGACAAACCGACCTCCGGCACGGTCGAGCTGGACGGGGTCGAGATCACCTCGCTCGACGACGGCGAGCTGACCAAGCTGCGCCGCGACAAGCTCGGCTTCGTCTTCCAGTTCTTCAACCTGCTGCCGGTCCTGACCGCCGAGGAGAACCTGGTGCTGCCGCTCTCGATCGCCGGCCGCAAGCCCGACCAGGAGTGGGTCGACCGCTTGATCGAGACCGTCGATCTCGGCGACCGCCGCACCCACCGGCCCTCCGAGCTCTCCGGCGGCCAGCAGCAGCGCGTCGCCGTCGCCCGCGCCCTCGTCTCCAAACCGGCGGTCGTCTTCGCCGACGAGCCGACCGGCAACCTCGATTCCAAGGCGAGCGCGGGCGTGCTGGCGCTGCTTCGCCAGGCGGTCGACGAGTTCGGGCAGACGGTGATCATGGTCACCCACGATCCCGCCGCCGCCGCGCACGCCGACCGGCTGATCACGCTCAACGACGGCAAGCTCGTCCAGGACGGCGCCCCGGGCTCCGCCGACGAGGTGATCGAGCTGATGAAGCAGATTGACTAGCCTCGGCCTCAAGAGCCTCTGGGCTCGCAAGGTCCGCGCCCTGACGACGACCTTCGCGGTCGTCATCGGCGTCGCCTTCATGGCCGGCTCCTACGTCCTCACGGACACGATCTTCGCCGCCTTCGACGAGATCTTCGACGAATCGCTGAAGGGGACCAGCGTCGTCGTCACCTCCGAGAACCTGGTCAAACAGGAAAGCGGCGAAGTGCCGACGATCAGCGCCTCGTTGCTGCCCGAGATCAAGCGGGTCCAAGGGGTTCGCCTCGCGGCGGGGGCCATCTTCACGCCGGGTGGCTTCTTCGACGAAGAAGGCGACCCGATCGGCGCGAAATTCGCCCCCAAGTTCATCTCCTCGACGATGCCGGGACCGCTCGAGTCGCTCGAGTACGTCGAGGGCCATCACCCGCGGCGGGCGGGGGAAGCCTCACTGGACGAAGCGGCGGCCGAGGAGGCCGGGATCGAGGTCGGGGACGAGATCGCCATCGTCGGCCGCATCCCGGCGCAGCGCTTCCGCCTCGTCGGCCTCACCCAGTTGGGGGGCGCTTCGTTCGGCGGGGCGAGCATCGCCCAGGTCACGCTTGCCGAAGCGCAGCGAATCACCGACAAGCGGGGCGAGTTCGACCAGATTTCGGTCGCAGCGGAGGAAGGGGTCCCTCCGGGCCTCCTGAAGCGGCGGATCGAGAAGGTCGTCCCTGACGGCGCACGGGTCGAGACGGCGCAGGAAAACGCCGAGCGCTCCTCCGACGAAATCCGCGAAAACCTCGGCTTCCTGCAGACGATGCTCCTCGTCTTCGCCTTCGTCGCGATCTTCGTCGGGGCTTTCCTGATCTTCAATACCTTCTCGATCACGGTCGCGCAGCGGATCGTCGAATTCGGGATGCTGCGAACGCTGGGTGCCTCGCGCGGCCAGATCTTGCGCTCGGTGGTCGTTGAAGCGGTGGCGATCGGCCTGATCGGAGCGCTGATCGGGATCGCCGGCGGATTCCTGATCGCGATCCTGCTGAAGGCGTTGTTCCTGGCGATCGGCGCCGACCTGCCGACTACGGCGCTGGTGATGAAGAGCCGCACGGTGATCGTCTCCCTGCTGGTCGGGGTCCTCGTCACCCTGGTCTCCTCGCTGATCCCGGCCCTGCGCTCGACCCGGGTCTCGCCTATCGCCGCGCTGCACGCCGAGGTAACCCAGGTCGGGCGGCGGCGCTGGGTCAACGCCACCCTGGCGCTGCTGCTCGGAGTGGCCGGGATGGGCATGGTCCTGGCCGGCCTGTTCGGGGGAGCCGACGGCGATGCCGCCGCCTTGTTGATGGGCGTCGGCGCCGTGCTCTTCGTGATCGCAGTCTCCCTCTTCAGCCCGACGCTGGTGCGGCCCCTGGCGGCGCTGGCCGGAGCGCCGCTGGAGCGGCTGCGCCACCTCGTCGGCAGGCTCGCGCGGGAGAACGCGCAGCGCAATCCCGGCCGCACCGCGATCACCGCGGCGGCGTTGATGATCGGCCTCGCCCTGGTCGCCTTCGTGACGATCTTTGCCGCCGGGCTCAGGGACTCGATCGCCGAAGCCGTCGACGACACGTTCCAGGGCGACCTGGTGGTCCAGAACAGCGACGGTTTCTCGCCGATCCCACCCGGCGCCGCGCGCGCCGCCGAAGGCGAACCCGGTGTCCGGTCGGTGGCGACGCTGCGAGCGATCGAGGCGAAGGCGGTCGACGACGGGGAAAAAGTGCGGATCAACGCGCTTTCGGCCAACGCCGGAGAAGTCTTCGAGCTCGAATGGGTGCAGAGCGGTCCCGAGCTGCTGAGCAGCTTGGGGGACGGCGAAGCGGCGGTCGAAGACTCTTTCGCCTCATCCCACCGTCTCGAGCCGGGGGACTCCTTCCGCCTGCTCAGCCAGTCGGGCGCCCTCCCGCGCTTCCGCGTCGCCGGGATCTACGAATCGGACATCGAAATCGTCGGCAGGGTGCTGATCACGCAGGCCGTGATGGCGCGCGACTTCGGCCAGACTCAGGACACGATCGACTTCGTCCAGCTGAGCGACGGGGCAGAGGGCGACGAGGTCCAAGAGCGCCTGGAAGGGCTGATGGAACGTGAATTCCCGACCGCCGAGGTCGTCAACCAGCAGGAACTGAAGGAGCTCTACGAAAACCAGGTCAACCAGCTGCTGGCGCTGATCTACGCGTTGCTCGCCCTCGCGATCCTGATCTCCCTCTTCGGGATCGCCAACACCCTGGCACTCTCGATCCACGAACGAACCCGCGAGCTGGGCATGCTGCGGGCGATCGGGATGTCGCGCCGCCAAGTGCGCTCGATGATCCGCTACGAGGCGGTGATCACGGCCCTGATCGGGGCGATTCTCGGCATGGCCCTGGGGATCGTCTTCGCCGCCCTGATCGCGCAGCCGCTGAAGGACGAAGGATTCACGCTCTCCTACCCGGTCGGGTCGCTGCTGGCGCTGCTGGTCTTCGCCGCGGTGATCGGAGTGGTGGCGGCGATCGCGCCGGCCCGCCGCGCCTCGCGGCTGAACGTGCTCGAGTCGCTGCAGTACGAGTAGCTCAGACCGCGGCGGACAGCGCCGGCGCGGCGAGTCCCATCCGCAGGGCGCCGGCGACCTCGTGCATGGCAGCGAGCGAGGTGCGGCTGAACGCGGTCTGGTTGGCGAAGCCGTGGATCAGGCCGGGGTGGCGGCGCAGGGCGACCCGGTTGCCGGCGTCGCGCAGGCGCAGCGCGTAGGCCTCGCCCTCATCGCGCAGCGGGTCGAAGCCGGCGGTGGTGACGTAGGCCGGCGCCAGGCCGGCGAGGTCCGGCGCCTCGAAGATCGAGATCCGCGGGTCGTCGCGGTCGGTTCCCGGCGGCAGGTACATGTCCTCGAAGTAGTCCATGTCCCCCTTGGTCAGCATGAAGCCGTCGGCGAAGAGGAGGCGGGAGGGCATCTCCTCGGCGGGGTCGGTGACCGGGTAGATCAGCAGCTGCATGGCCGGTTGGGGGCCGCCGCCTTCGCGCGCCAGCAGGCTCACCACCGCGGCCATGTTGCCGCCGGCGCTGTCGCCGCCGACGGCGATCCGGGCGGGGTCGGCGCCGAGCGAGGCGGCGTTCTCAACCGCCCAGGCGAAGCCCGACCAGGCGTCCTCGACCGGGGCGGGGAAGGGGTGCTCGGGGGCCAGCCGGTAGCCGACCGAGAGCACCTGGACGCCGGCGACGGCGGCGAGGAAGCGGCAGACGCCGTCGTGGGTGTCGAGGTCCCCGATCACCCAGCCGCCGCCGTGGTAGAAGACGAGCAGCGGCGCCGGCTGGCCGGCCGGGAGGCCGAGCGGGAGGTAGTGGCGGACCGGAATCGAACCGCCCTGGCCGGGGATCTGCAGGCCTCGGACGCGCTCCATCGGCAGCGGCGGCCGCGCCGTCGCGGCGGCGGCGCCACGGCGGTTGAAGGCCCGCGCCTCGCGCGGCGGCAGGCCGTTGGTGAAGGAGTGGGTGCCGGCCGATTTTGCGAGGCTGATCAGGGCGTGCATGTCCATCGCCAGGGTCTGCCCGTCGACGCTCGGCGGCGGCCCGAAGAGCCGCCTCTGCACCCGCGGCGAGAGCCCGCAGACGGCCTTCAGCAGCCGGTGCTCGGCGGCGACGGAAAGTCGGGGAAGCTCGGCCACGGCCGGCAGGCTACCGCCTCGCGTGGTTCCTTTTGGTCTCCACAGGCGCACAAGGAACCACGCGATTGGATTGATGGACGTCACACCCAGCCACTTGGGCGGCCGAGTAGCGTGGGTGGGGTGGAGGCGGCGACGAAACCGGTCGCAACACGGGGCGTCAGTGCTGACGCCCCGGTTCGCGGGCTGCCGCCGGAACCGCGTATGGGCCGGGTGCTGCAGACGGCGATCTGGTCGCGCAAGGCGCAGTGGATGCTGCAGCAGTGCCGCAGCCGCTTCGGGCCGATGTTCTCGCTGCGGATCGCCTACGAAGGGCGCTGGATCGTCCTCTCCGACCCGGAGCTGGTCAAACAGGTCTTCACCGGCGACCCACGCGTCTTCCACGCCGGCGAGGGCAACCAGATCCTGCGCCCGATCCTCGGCGACAACTCCGTCCTCGTCCTCGACGAGAAACCGCACCTGAGCCAGCGCAAGCTGCTGCTGCCGCCCTTCCACGGCGAGCGCATGCAGGCCTACGGCGAGAAGATGACCGAGATCGCCGGTCGTGAGATCGACAGCTGGCCCACCGGCACCCCCTACAAGCTGCGGCCGCGGATGCAGGCGATCACCCTGGAGATCATCCTCGAGACCGTCTTCGGCATTCACGGCGGCGAGCGCATGGCTCCCCTGCGAGACGCGCTGCGGGACTTCCTCGACCTCACCACCGACCCCAAGGCGCTGGCGCCGGCGCTGCTGGTCGGCCCGGAGCGGATCCGCCGCGTGCCCGCGTTCCGCCGCCGGATCGAGCGCGTCGACGCGCTGATCCTGGGCGAGATCGCCGAGCGCCGCGCCGCCGAGGACCTCTCCGAGCGCGAGGACGTGCTCTCGATGCTGGTCGCCGCCCGCCACGAGGACGGCAGCCCGATGAGCGACGCCGAGATCCGCGACGAGCTCCTGACCCTGCTCGTCGCCGGCCACGAGACCACCGCCACCGCGCTCTCCTGGGCGGTCGAGCGCCTGGTCCGCCACCCCGAGAAGCTCGAGCGCCTGCGGGCGGAGGCGCAGACCGGCGAGGAGGCCTACCTGACGGCGACGATCCAGGAGACGCTGCGGCTGCGGCCGGTGATCGTGTTGGTCCTGCGGCGGCTGACCGAGCCGGTCGAGCTCGGCGGCTACGAGCTGCCCGCCGGCGTCACCGTCGCCCCCAGCATCCACCTGATCCACCGGGACCCGGAGATCTACCCCGACCCGCACGCCTTCCTCCCCGAGCGCTTCCTCGACGACCCGCCCGGCACCTACACCTGGATCCCCTTCGGCGGCGGCATCCGCCGCTGCCTCGGCGCCTCGTTCGCCCAGTTCGAGATGGCGGTCGTCCTCCGTGAGCTGGTCCGCCGCCGCGCCATCGCGCCCGCCAACCCGGCCTCCGAGCGCCCCTTCCGCCGCGCCATCACCGAGACTCCTCGGCACGACGCCGAGGTAGTGCTCAGCTAGCCGGCGGCTCGTAGGTCCGGGGCTTGCCGAGGCGCAGAACAAACGGCTCGGGCCGTTCTTCGGTGAAGACGTTCAGCCGCACCGGCGCCTCGCCCTTGATGCGGATGCCGCCGGGCCAGACGGTGCGCGGCTTGTTGCCGCAGAGCTGGAACTCGATCTCGGAGAACCCTGGGTCGTGGGCGAAGGTGCTCGGCTTGCCGTAGTAGAGGAAGACTCGCCCGCGCAGGCTCGGCGGCACGCTCACCGTCACCCGTTCCGGTTCCCGTCCTTCGATCAGGATCGGCATCTTCGTCACCAGGCCCTTCGCGGAGCGCGACATCCGGGTCAGCGGCGGTCTGTGGACGCCGACCGGACCGGCGACGACCGATTCACTCCGCCACTTGGCCGACCCGTGCCCGATGATCGCCTGCTCGCAGGTTGCGACTCCACTCGCCGCCGGCGCCGCCAGGGCCAGAGTTGCTGCGATGGCCGCTACAAAAGTCACTCGAACAAATTACCGCCGCCCTGAGGCCGTAGGGCCAAGCGGGAGAGTGGCCGCGGCGTAGCGGCAGTGCTTTGCACGACGCGTAGCCGCGGGTGCTCTCCCGCGCAGTGTGTCCTACGGACTCAGATCAGCCGCAGCCGGTGTTGTTGCCGCAGCTGGAGCACGTGTAACAGCTGCCGGTGCGCTGCATCATGCCGCCGCACTGCTCGCAGGCCGGGCCGAGCTCGAGGCCGGACATCTTCGCCGGCCGCACCGGCGGGCTGTCGGTCATGGCCGCGGCTGCGGGCACCGGGGCGCTCGACTTCGCCGTGCCACCGCCGTTGCCGGGCTTGGCGTGGCCGTTCCCACCGTTGGCGGGGCCGGCGGTGTCGGTCGCGATCCCGAGGCCCAGCTGGGAGGTCTCGGCCTCCTGCTTGGCGCGCACCTCCTGGGTCATGATCCCCAGTTCCTCCAGCGTTTCGGTGTCCTCGATGAAGCGGCTGGCGACCCAGCGCATGATGTAGTCGGGCAGTGATTTGGCGAAGGGGATCTCCGGGTTGCCGGTGATGCCCTCCGGCTCGAAGCGCATGTAGCTGAACTTGCGCACGAAGTCTTCGAGCGGGACGCCGTACTGGAGGCCGAGCGAGATCGCCGTCGCGAAGGCGTTCATCAGCCCCCGCATCGTCGAACCCTCCTTGCCGATGTCCGTGAGGAAGATCTCGCCGACCGAGCCGTCCTCGTATTTGCCGGCGGTGATGTAGCCCTCGTGGCCGGCGATCGAGAACTTGTGGGTGATCGATTCGCGCTCGCGCGGCATCCGCTTGCGCTCCGGCGCGGCCAGGGCCACTTCGGCCTCCTCGCCCTTTTCGTCCTGGGCGTCGGTGCGCAGCGCCTGCGCCGTCTTGGAGCCGTCGCGGTAGATCGCCAGCGCCTTCAGGCCGCCCTGCCAGCCGCGGGTGTAGGCGTCGGCGATGTCCTCGATGGTCGCCGACTGCGGCATGTTGACCGTCTTCGAGATCGCCCCGGAAAGGAACGGCTGCGTCGCCGCCATCATGTCGATGTGGCCGGTGTATGAGATCGCCCGCTCGCCGACCGCGACGTCGAAGACCGGCAGGTGCTCGTCCTTGAGGCCGGGGGCGCCGATGATCGTGTTCTTCTCGGCGATGTGGGCGTTGATCTGGTCGATCTCCGCCTCCGAGTAGCCGAGGCTCTGCAGGGCCAGCGGCACCGACTGGTTGACGATCGTCATCTGCCCGCCGCCGACCAGCTCCTTGAACTTGACCAGCGAGAAGTCGGGCTCGATCCCGGTCGTGTCGCAGTCCATCAGGAAGCTGATCGTCCCGGTCGGCGCGAACACCGTCGCCTGCGCGTTGCGGTAGCCGTGCTCCTCGCCCAGCTCGACCGCTTCGTCCCAGGACACCCGCGCCGCCTCCAGCAGGTCGCCTTTGATCCCGGTCGAGTCGACCTCGTAAGCGGCGTCGCGGTGCATCCGCATGACGCCGTTGTGCGGCTCGCGGTTGCGCTCGTACTCGTCGTAGGGGCCGGTCGCGCCGGCGGCGATCAGCGCCGACTGGCGGTAGGCCCGGCCGGTCATCAGCGCCGTGATCGCGGCGGCGATGTTGCGGCCCTCGTCGGAGTCGTAGGCGAGGCCGTCGGACATCAGCAGGGCGCCGAGGTTGGCGAAGCCGAGCCCGAGCTGGCGGAAGGCGTTGGCGTTCTCGCCGATCTCCTCGGTCGGGTAGCTGGAGAAGCCGACCACGATCTCCTGGGCGAGGAAGACGATGTCGACCGCGTGCTCGAACTCGGCGACGTCGAAGCTGCCGTCCTCGAGGCGGAATTTCATCAGGTTGAGCGAGGCCAGGTTGCAGGCCGAGTTGTCGACGTGCATGTACTCGCTGCACGGGTTGGAGGCGTTGATCCGACCCGACTCCGGGCAGGTGTGCCAGCGGTTGATCGTGGTGTCGTACTGGATGCCGGGATCGGCGCAGCGCCAGGCGGCGTCGGCGATCTGGTTCATCAGCCCGCGCGCGTCCAGCGTCTTCACCGATTCGCCGTTGGTGCGGGCGGTCAGGTGCCAGTCCTCGCCGGCCTCGACCGCCTCCATGAACTCGTCGGTGACCCGAACCGAGTTGTTGGCGTTTTGGTACTGGATCGAGGTGAAGCCCTCGCCGTCGATCGACATGTCGAAGCCGGCGTCGCGCAGGGCCGCGGCCTTCTCCTCCTCTTTGGCCTTGCACCAGATGAAGTCCTCGACGTCGGGGTGGTCGACGTCGAGCACGACCATCTTCGCCGCGCGCCGGGTCTTGCCGCCGGACTTGATCGTCCCGGCCCAGGCGTCGGCGCCGCGCATGAAGCTGACCGGGCCGGAGGCGAGACCGCCCTTGGAGAGGTGCTCGACCGAGCCGCGGATGTTGGAAAGATTGATGCCGGAGCCGGAGCCGCCGCGGAAGATCATTCCCTCTTTGGTGTTCCAGTCGAGGATCGACTCGATCGTGTCCTCGACGCTGAGGATGAAGCAGGCGCTGCACTGCGGCCGCTCCTCGAAGCCGACGTTGAACCAGACCGGCGAGTTGAAGGCCGCCTTCTGGTTGAGCAGGATCGCGGTCAGCTCCATCTCGAAGGCGTCGGCGTCCTCGTCGGAGGCGAAGTAGCCGCCCTCACGACCCCAGCCGGCGATCGTCCCGGCGACTCGCCCGATCATCTGTTTGACCGAGCTCTCGCGCTCGGGGCTGCCCATCTTCCCCCTGAAGTACTTCTGGGCAACGATGTTGGTGGCGTTCTGCGACCAGCTCTTGGGGAACTCGACCCCGCGCTGCTCGAAGGCCGGGCTCTCCGGATTGCCGATCACCGCATCGCGGATCTCCCACTCGATCTGGTCGAAGGGGTGGACGCCCTCGGACGAGAACCTACGTTCGATGGCAAGACCTTTGGTCGTGTTCTCTGCCATAGACGTGTTAGCCATCAATTGTCCTCTCTTCATGAAATATCCGCGAACGACCATCCTGTCGGTGCTGGCGGACGACAACCTTTGTCGCAAAAAATCCTGCAAATCAGCACAAAATCGGGGTTAGCAGACAGCTCGGATGCAAGTCCGGCGCCGGATCCTCAGCAGCCGCAGGCGTCCGAGCGCAGTCGGTGCAGGCTGTCCCGCAACTGCTCGGCTTGGCGCTCGGTGAGGTTCGAGGCGAAGGCCGCGTCGAGCTCGCCGGTGATCACCGGGCGCATTTCCCTCAGTAGCTGCTCGCCGGCCGGCAGCAGCGTCGCGTAGCTGACTCGGCGATCGGTCTCGCAGAAGGTCCTCTCCAAGAAGCCCGCCTTGACCAGGCGGTCGACCAGCTTGGTGAGGCCGCCGCGGGTGATCACCAGGGACTCGGCCAGCTCCCCCATCTTCATCCGCTGGTGCTCGGCATCGGCGACCGTCGCCAGTACCTCGTACCAGGGCAGCGGCGGGAAGTCGGCCTGCGCCAGCGCCTCCTGCAGGCGCTGGCTGACCGCGGCGTGGGTACGGGCCAGAGCGTTCCACGCCTCCCCGTGCGGGGTGGTGACGGGAATCTTCCCCCCAGCCGGAGTGTCCTTGGTCGCGGTGGCGGTCGCCTGCTCGTTCATCCGTCGAATCATCGCAGATGAACGTTGCCAAGGCAATAGTTGTAGCTACAATCTTTCCAGCAAACTAGTTTCTGTGTCAATCATTGAACTTCCAAGCATTTCCTACCGAACCCACGAAAGGCAGGCATGAGTACCGAGACCCTCGACCAGCAGATTCCCGCGGGGACCTGGACCGCCGACCCCGTCCACTCCGCGATCCTGTTCGCGATCGCCCACAACAAGATCGCCACCTTCCGCAGCGGCTTCAGCTCCTACGAGGCAACCCTGAGCGGCGGCGAGGCGCCGAAGCTCGAGGGCAGCGTCAGCGTCGACAGCGTCGACGTCGCCGAGGAGCAGCTCAAGGGCCACCTCCTCTCCCCCGACTTCTTCGACGTCCAGAAGTTCCCGAAGATGAGCTTCAGCTCGACCGAGCTGAGCGTCGAGGAGGACGGCACCGCCCGCCTCGCCGGCGAGCTGCAGATCCGCGGCGAGACCCGCGCAGTGCGGGCGACCGGCCGCTTCGGCCAGATCGGCTCCGACCTCGCCGGCGGCGAGCGGGTCGGCCTCTCCTTCGAGGTCGCGGTCGACCGCCGCGAGTTCGACCTCGGCTGGAACACCGAGCTGCCGAGCGGCGGCGAGGTGCTCGAGTACGAGGTCGCGATCACCGTCGAGCTCGAGTTCGTCCGTCAGGACTCCTAGCGATGAGGGTCCTGGGCATATCCGGAAGTCTGCGCCAGGACTCCTACAACAGCGCCCTCCTGCGGGCGGCCGCCGAGCGGCTGCCCGCGGGCGCGGAGCTGGTCGAGTTCAAGCGGCTGCGGGAGATTCCGCCCTACGACGCCGACGCCGAACTCGAGGGCACGCCGCATGCGGTGGCGGAGCTGCGCGAGGCGATGCGCGAGGCCGACGCGGTCCTGATCGCGACGCCCGAGTACAACCACTCGATTCCCGGGGTGCTGAAGAACGCTCTCGACTGGGCCTCGCGCCCGGCCGGTAAGAGCGCCCTGATGGGCAAGCCGGCGGCGGTGATCGGCGCCTCGACCGGGATGTTCGGCGCGGTCTGGGCCCAGGCCGAGACCCGCAAGGTGCTCGGTGCCCTCGGCGGCCGCGTAATCGAGGCCGAGCTCCCCATCGCCCGCGCCCAGGAGCTCTACGCCGGCGGTGAGCTCGCGCTTACGCCCGAGCTTTCCGAGCAGCTCGAAACCATGCTCGCCGACCTGGCCGCTGCGGTCGAGGATCTGCGCGACGCGCTGGCCGCCTAAGCCTGTGGCAGGGCGAAGAAGGCGACCGCGGAGAAGTGCGCGATCGCGGCGGCGATGACGAAGAGGTGGAAGACCTCGTGGTAGCCGAATATCGCCGGGTTGGGGTTGGGGCGCTGGGTCGCGTAGACCACCGCTCCGGCCGTGTATAGGAGCCCGCCGACGGCGACCAGCGAGGCGCCGAGGATCCCCATCGAGGACCACAGTTCCGGGAAGGCGACGACCGCTACCCAGCCGATCGCCAGGTAGATCAGCGCCGAGGCCCATTTCGGGTGGTCGATCCAGATCATCTCGACCGCGGCGCCGGCGATCGCGCCGGCCCAGACGACGACCAGGATCGCGCTCGCCAGGGCCCCGTTGAGGACCAGCAGCGCGAACGGCGTGTAGGTGCCGGCGATGAGGAAGAAGATCATCGAGTGGTCCAGCCGCCGCATCCACTGGCGCACCCGGGGCCGGGTCCAGTTGACGCGGTGGTAGAGGGCGCTCGTCCCGAAGAGAGCGGAGAGACTGACCGCGTAGATGGCGACCGCGACCGTCGCCTTGGGGCTATTCGCGAGGACGATCAGGGCGACGCCGAAGCCGAGCGAGAGGAAGAAGGCCCACTCGTGGCTGACCCCGCGCAGCTTCGGCTTGACCGCGGCGATCGCGTCGGCGGTGGCCTCTTTGGCGGCGGCGGCACGATCGCCGACCGCCTCTTTCGCCGCGCTCGCCCGCTCGCCGACCGCCTCTTTCGCGGCCGTGGCGCGCTCGCCCATCGCGTCCCTCGCGGCACTCGCCCGCTCTCCTACTCGCTCGGCGCTCTTGCGGAGGTCTTCCACCATGGTCGAGCTACGCCAGCGTCGCCGCGGCCCGCTCCTTGGCGGACTCGACGATCGCCAGCACGGCTGGCTCCTGGCCGTCGCGCAGCAGCTCGATCGGGTCGGGATCGCCGTTGACGATGCCCTCGAAGAAGTCCTTGCGGTCCTGGTAGGTCGGCAGCGTCCCCTTCGCCCAGCCGCGGGCGTCGTTGAGGATCACCGCGAGGCGGGCGAAATCCTCGCCGAAGAGGTCGGCGACTTCGCGCTTCATCCGCTTCGCCAGGGCGGGGGAGGCGCCGGCGGTCGAGATCGCGATCGCCAGCGGGCCGGTGCGGACGATCGCCGGCAGGATGAAGTTGCACAGCGGCGGCACGTCGACGATGTTGACCAGCATCGCCCGCCGCTCGGCGTCGTCGAAGACGGCGATGTTGACGTCGGTGTCGTCGGTGCAGGCGATCACCATGAAGACGCCCTCGAGGTCCGCGGCGCCCTCGTAGGAGCGCTTCTCCCACTCGATCGAGCCCTCGGCGGCGAGATCCTCCAGCTCCGGGTGGGCGACCGGCGCGATCAGGGTCACGTCGGCATCGCAGGCGAGCAGGCCCTCGACCTTCTCGAGCCCGATGTCGCCGCCGCCGACGACGACGCAGCGCCGTCCCTTCAGTTTCAGGCAGGCGACGTAGAACGGCGTCTCCAGCATGTCGCGCACGCAGGACTGGTCGCAGATCCCCTTGCGGAACTGACAGACGCACTCCTTGCCGGCGTAGGCCTGGGCGGGCATTGAGGACAGGTTAGAGGGCGTCGAGCGTCAGCCGCAGGCCGTCGTCGAGGCTGGTCTGTGGCCGCCAGTCCAGCTCGCGTTCGGCCAGGCTGGCGTCGAGGGCGATGCGTTGCACCTCGCCGGTGCGCGCCGGCGCGAACTCCGGCTCGAAGTTCTCAGCCCCGGCGATCCGAGCCAGCGCCTCGATCAGCTCCAGCACCGTCGTCTCGCGCCCGGTACCTAGGTTGAGCGAGCCGGTCACCTCCGACTCGGCCGCCGCCAGCGCCGCGGTGACGACGTCACCTACATATAGGTAATCGCGCGTCTGCTTGCCGTCGCCGAAGACCTTGGGCCGCCCGCCGTCGCGCAGGGCGCCGCAGAAGATCGCGATCACCCCCGCCTCGCCCAGCGGGTCCTGCCGCGGGCCGTAGACGTTGCCGAGCCGCAGCGAGACCCCGGAGACCCCGTAGAGGCGCTCGTAGAGGGCGAGGTAGCCCTCGGCCGCGAACTTGCTCTGGCCGTAGGCGGAGAGCGGCGCGATCGGCGCCGACTCCCCGAGCGGCAGCGCCTGCCCCTCGCCCTCGCCGTAGATGGCGCCGCCGGTCGAGACGAAGACGATCCGCCCCGTGCCCGCCGCCCGCACGGCCTCCAGCAGGTTGGCGGTGCCGCCGATGTTGACCGCGGCGTCGAAGCGCGGGTCCTCGAGCGACTTGCGTACGTCGATCTGGGCGGCCAGGTGGAAGACGGTCCGCGGCCGGCGCTCGACGACCAGCTCGATCAGGGCGGCGCGGTCGCAGACGTCGAGCTCGACCAGCTCCGCACCGGCGGCGAGCGCCTCGTCGAGGTTCTGCCGGCGCCCGGTGGAGAGGTCGTCGACGACCGTCACCTCGTCGCCGCGCGCGACCAGCGCGTCGACCAGATTCGAGCCGATGAAGCCGGCCCCGCCGGTTACCAAGGACTTCGCCAAGGGGCCGATCCTACGGGTCTGAACCCGGTCTGGGCACGAGATCGCCGGGCTGGGCCGCCGAACGCCCCTGCTACCCTCGCCGCCCCATGAGGTTGATCGTCACCGAGAAGAACAACTCCGCCAAGAAGATCGCCGAGATCCTCGGCGCCTCCGGTGGTGGCCCGAGCTCGGACAAAACCTTCAAAGTCCCGTACTACACCTGGACCGACGCCGACGGCGATCACATGACCATCGGCCTCAAGGGCCACGTGCTCGGCCCGGCTTTCCCCGAGGGCTACTCGAACTGGCAGAAGACCGACCTGCACGACCTGATCGACGCCGAGCTGATCAAGGAGCCGACCGACAAAAATGTCGTCAAAGCGATCAAAAAGGTCGCCAAAGAGGCCGACGAGCTGGTGATCGCGACCGACTTCGACCGCGAGGGCGAGCTGATCGGGCTCGAGGCCCTGGAGGAGATGCTCGACGCCAACCCGGAGCTCGGCTCCCGCGAGGGCACCGCCGACGGGACGCTGAAAATCCTCCGGGCGCGCTACTCGGCGCTGACCAAGGAAGAGATCGAGCGCGCCTTCTCCGAGCTCGACTACCTCTCCTACCCGCTCGCCAACGCCGGCGCCGCGCGCCAGGACATCGACCTGCTTTGGGGCGCGACCCTGACCCGCGCCGTCTCCCTCGCCAGCCGCCGCTTCGGCTCCAACTTCCTCTCCGTCGGCCGCGTCCAGAGCCCGACCCTGGGCCTGATCGTCGAGCGCGAGATGGAGCGCCGCGCCCACGTCGCGAAACCGTTCTGGGAGCTGTTCGCCAAGTTCCAGCACCCCGACGGAACCTTCGAGACCCACCACACGGTCGACAAATTCTGGGACAAAGCCGAGGCTGACGCCGCCTTCGCCGGCACCGCCGGCCCCGGCGTCGTCAAAGCGGTGACCGCGCGCAAGAACACCCGCAAGCCGCCGAGTCCCTACAACACCACCGCCTTCAGCACCGACGCCTCCAGCCGCCTCGGCATCACCCCCGCCAGCGCGATGCGGATCGCCGAGGACCTGTACATGGACGGCTTCATCTCCTACCCGCGCACCGACAACACGGTCTACCCGCCCTCGCTGCCGGTGCGGGAGCTGGTCTCCTCGCTGGTCCGGGTGAAGGAGTTCTCCGCCGCTGCCGGCCTGCTCGACCAGCCGCAGCTGAAAGCGACCCGGGGCAAAAAAGAGACGACCGACCACCCGCCGATCTACCCGACCCAGGCGATCCACCCGGGCGCCCTCGACGGGCCGAAGAAGCGGGTCTACGAACTGGTCGTGCGCCGCTTCCTCGCCACCTTCAGCCCGCCGATGATCACCGAGTCCACCCGCGCCGACATCGAGGCCGGCTCGGAGACCTACTTCGTTCGCGGCTCCGTCGTCGTCGACCCCGGCTACGCCGGCATCTACACCTACGCCCGCTCCGCCGACGAGGAGATCCCGGCCTTGCAGGAGGGCCAGGAGCTGGCGCTCGAGGGCGAGCCCTGGATCGTCGACAAGGAGACGCAGCCGCCCTCGCGGATCTCGCAGGCGAAACTGATCGAGCTGATGGAGGAGCGCGGCCTCGGCACCAAAGCGACCCGCGCCGACATCATCCAGAAGCTGTTTGACCGCGGTTACGTCTACGGCAACCCGCCGGTCCCCTCGGAGACCGGGATCGCCCTCTACGAAGCCTTCAAGAACTACGTGCCGGCGATGGCGACGCCGGAGATGACCGCCCAGCTGGAGGCGGAGATGGACCGGATCGCCGCCGGCGAGATGACCAAGGGCGCCGTCGTCGGCGAGAGCCGCGACCTCCTGCACAAGACCTGGACCGAGATCGACGGCGCCCGCGAGGACCTGGCGAAGGTGATCTGGAAAGGGATGGACGACGACCGCATCCTCGGTCCCTGCATAGTCTGCGAGGAAGCCGGCCGCAAGAAGGAGGATGGCTCGCCCCACATGCTGCGGATCATCCGCGCGAAAAAATCGGGCAAACGCTTCGTCGGCTGCACCGGCTGGACCCTCGACGACCCCGAGTCCTGCGACCAGACCTTCCCGCTGCCCCAGCGCGGCGACGTCTTCCGCCTCGAAGAGCGCTGCTCGATCTGCGAGCGCACGCCGCGGCTCAAAGTCGTGCCCTTCCGCGGCCGCAGCTGGAACCTCTGCCTCAACGACGACTGCGAGTCGATGCAGGAGATGAAGAAACGCCGGGCCGAGCGCGAAGCCGCCAAAGCGGCGAAAGAAGCGATGGCGAAGAAGCCGCCGGCCAAAGGCGACGAGGACGCCGCCCCGGCGAAATCGAAAAAAGCGAAAGTGAAAGCGTCCAAAGCGGACACCGCCACGCGGGGGCGCAAACGCGCCAAAGCCGCGGCCAAAGGCTGAGGTCCGGGCCGTTGTTCATCTCCCTCGAGGGAGTGGACGGATCCGGCAAGAGCACCCAGGCGCGGCTGCTGGCCGAGGCGCTGGGCCCGGAGACGGTGGCGATCCGCGAGCCGGGCGGGACCGACGCCGCCGAGCGGATCCGCGAGCTGCTGGCTGACCCCGGGCTGGCGCTGGAGCCGCTGGCCGAGCTGCTGCTCTTCCTCGCCGCCCGCGCCGACCTCGCCGAGCGGGTGATCCACCCCGCCCTGGAAGCCGGCCGCGACGTGGTCTGCGACCGTTTCTCCGACTCCAGCGTCGCCTACCAGGGCGCCGCCCGGGGGCTCGGGGTGGGCGAGGTGATCGGGCTCTGCGACACCGCCACCGACGGACTCTGGCCGGACCTGACGCTGCTCCTGCGGGTCGACCCCGAGGTCGGGCTCGGTCGCGCCGAGGGCGAGGACCGCTTCGAGTCCGAGGGGTTGGAGCTGCAGCGCGCCGTCGCCGAGGCCTACGAGGAGATCGCGATGATCGCCAGCGACCGCGTCGTCGTCATCGACGGCACGGGCAGCGTCGAGCAGGTCCACGCTCAGGTGATGGAGGCAGTCGGTGCCCACCGCGCTGCTTGAGGCCACCGAGCACCAGCCGCGCCCACGGGTGGCGCTGAGCGCGGCGCTGGAGTCGGGGCCGTCCCACGCCTACCTCTTCCGCGGCCCGCGCGGGTCGGGGAAGCGGGCGGCGGCGCGCGCCTTCGCGGCCGAGATCCTCGCCACGGAGGCGGCCGACCCCGAGGACGTCCGCCGCCGCGCCCTGCTCGACCCCTCGCCGCACCCCGACCTCGTCTGGCTCGCCCCGCGCGGTGCCCAGCACCTGGTCGAGGAGGTGCGCGAGCGGGTGATCCGCGCCGCCGCCTACCGGCCCTTCGAAGGCGGCAGCCGCGTCTTCGTCGTCGAGGCGGCGGAGGCGATGCGCGACGAGAGCCAGAACGCGCTGCTGAAGACGCTGGAGGAGCCACCCGGGTTCGTCCACCTGATCCTGCTCAGCTCCGAGCCGGAGGCGCTGCTGGAGACGATCGCCTCGCGCTGCCAGCCGGTCGACTTCGCGCCGCTGCCGGCGGCGGTGCTGGAGGCCGAGCTCGGCGCCGGCGACACCGCTTCCGCGAGCCCGGAGGAGATCGCGGCCGCGGCACGGCTCGCCGCCGGCGACCTCGAGCGGGCGCGGCTGCTGCTGGCGGAGCGGGGCAGGGGACTGCGGGCCGAGGCCGAGCGCTGCGTCTCCGCGGCGCTCGCCGGCGAGGTCTCAGCGGCGCCCTGGCGGCAGCTGCTGGCGGGCGCCGAAGCGGCGGGTGCCGATGCCGAGGCGGCGACCCGCGCCGTGCTCGAGGAGGAAGCCGAGGCCGGGATGAAGCGCACCGCCCGCGACATCGGCGACGAGTCCAAACGCGCCGGCCGCAGGCAGCGGACCGAGATCCTCGACCTCGGCCTCGAGCTCTGCGCCGCCTGGCTGCGCGACCTCGCCGCGGTCGGCTCCGGCGCCGAGGAGGTCGCCTTCAACCGCGACCGCCTCGAGACCCTGCGCCAGCAGGCCGCCCGGCTCGACCCCGCCGCGCCCCGCCGCGGCGCCGAGCTGTTACAGGAGACCCGCCGCAGCCTCGACCTCAACGTCTCCGAGGAGCTCGCCCTAGAGGCGCTGTTCTTTCGACTCGAGGCTCTGCTCGCCTGAGCCGTTGCTCTCGCTCGCCTGCTGGCGCGCTTTCTCGATCGCCCGCTCCTGCGCCAGCCGGGTGATCTGGGCGGCCTGGCGGGACATGATCACGCTGAAGTTGAGCGCCAGGCCGAGCAGGAGGAGGAGGACGATCGAGAACAGGGCGACGTTGGTGTCGCGCACGCCCATCAGGTCGGCGACCAGCTTCAGCAGCCCGGGGAAGGCGGCGCCGGCCAGCATGCCCAGGCCGGCGACGAACCAGATCACGCTGTAGCGCTCCTGCAGGCGGTCGCGGCGGATCAGGTCGAGGATCAGCAGCATGAAGCAGAGCGCGATCAGGGCGGCCAGGATCCGCGTCTGCGGCGTCAGGCTGACCGTCGTGTCGGCAGCGCTGGCGGCGGTGAGGAGGAAGCTCATCGCTCTGCCTCCGCCTGTCGCGGCCGGAACTGGCCGACCAGCAGCACGACGACGCCCTTGAAGATGAAGAAGGCCGAGCGCACGGGCGTGAGGAAGGAGGTGCCGCCGGCGCGCTCCAGCATCCGCACCGAGAGCTCCTCGACCCGCAGCCCCTCGCGCACCGCCAGCTGCAGCGACTCGATCTCGGCGAAGTCGGGCGAGTAGTTCTCGCTGAACAGCGACATCACCTTGCGGTTGGCGGCTCGCATGCCGCTGGTCGTGTCGGTGAAGCGCTGCCTGGTCGCCAGGGTGAGGAAGAAGCGGAAGACGCTGGTCCCGATCCGGCGCGAGAGGGTCGGCTTGTAGTCGTCGCTGGCGGCCTCGGCCCCGGGATTGACGTAGCGCGAGCCGATCACCAGGTCGGCGCGGTCGGCGGTCACCTCGGCCAAAAGGCGCGCCACCTCGGCGGCGGGGTGCTGGCCGTCGGCGTCGAGGTGGGCGCAGGTGTCGTAGCCCTCGCGCAGGGCGTAGAGGTAGCCGGTCTGCAGCGCCGCCCCCAGCCCCTGGTTGAAGGGCAGGGTGGCGACGAGGACGCCCTCCCCCCGGGCGGTCGCGGTGGTTGCGTCGGTGGAGCCGTCGTCGACGACGAGGATGTCGGCCTGCGGCAGGTGCTCGCGGACGTCCGCGATTACGGCCGAGATCGAGGCCTCCTCGTTCCAGGCGGGGATGAAGACGAGCGTCCGCACAATCTCGATTCTCCCATGAAGGCCCGGCGCCACCGGCGCCGTTCAGCGCCGATTCGATTGGAGTGTGTTAGTAAACGTTCATGCAAGGCGGGAACCAGATGCCGGCGAAGCCGCGGCTGCGCGGGCCGCGGATCGGCATGCGCCTCTGGCTCAGCGCCGCCTTCGCTGCGGTCAGCCTGATCACCGCCCTCGCGATCTACCTGTTCGGCGACAACTCCGAGGCGCTGGTTGGGGCGGTGCTGCTCGGGGTCCTCGCCGGCTTCCTGATCGCGGTCGCGATCTCCCACCGCGTCGTCCGCCTCGCCCGCGCCGCCGGCGAGATGGCAGGCGGCTCCTTCGACGCGCCGCTGAGCGTCTCCGGCCTGGATGAGATCGGCGACCTCGCGCGCGCCCTCGACTCGATGCGGGCCTCCCTGAAGGAGAGCTTCGGCGTCCTCACCGCCGACCGCAACAAGCTCGCGGCGATCTTCGACGGGCTGACCGACGTCGTCATGGTCGTCGATTTCGAGGGGCCGGTGCGCTTCTCCAACCGCGCCGCCACCCGCCTGCTCGACCCCAAGGGCCGGCCGCCCGAGGTGGCGCTCTCGCAACTGCACCGGGCTCAGGAGGTCGGCTTCTCGGCCCACCCGGCGCTGCGGATCGGCGACCGCGCCTACGCGATGACGGCGCGCTCGCTGCCCGACGAGCGCGCCGTGCTGGCGGTGCTGCGCGACCGCACCGACGAGCTTCGCCGCGAGCTTGCCGAAGCGGACTTCGTCTCCAACGCCGCCCACGAGCTGCGCAACCCCCTGGCCGGGATCTCCGGCGCGATCGAGGTTCTGCAGGGTGGCGCCAAGAACGACCCCGGCGACCGCGACCACTTCCTCAAGCGGCTGGGCGAAGACGCCGAGCGGATGAACCGGCTGACCCAGTCGCTGCTGACCCTGGCCCGGGTCGAGTCGCGCGGGGCAGCGGAGAGCGAGGTGGTCGACGTCCCGGTCGCGATTCGCGACGTCGTCGCCGCCGTCGAGGCGCCGCCGCACGTCGCTCTGGAGGTCGAGGTCGAGGAGGAGCTGGCGGCTACCGGGGACCCGACGCTGCTGCGCCAGGTGATGATCGGGCTGCTCACCAACGCCTTCAAGAACACGCCACCCCCCGGCACCGTTACCGTTCGCGGCCGTCGTGATGGAGATGCGGAGGTCATTTTGGAGGTAGTCGACACCGGCACCGGGATTCCGGCGGCCGAGATCGAGCGCGTCTTCGAGCGCTTTTACCGGCGCAGCGAGTCGCGCAAGCAGGAGGGCTTCGGCCTCGGTTTGGCGATCGCCCGGCGGATGGTCGACGTGATGGGCGGCCAGATCGGCGCCGAGTCGGTCGAGGGGGAGGGGAGCACCTTCTGGGTCCGCCTCCCGGTCGCGCAACCGAGCCCCACTCCGGTGGCGTGACATGAGCAGCGGGCGCATCCTGATCGCGGACGACGAGCCCTCGGTCCGCGACTCGGTCGGCTACGCGCTGGCCCAGGAGGGCTTTGACGTCACCGCCGCCGCCGACGGCGACGAGGCGAGCGACCTGCTCGGCAACGGCATCCCCTACGACCTGCTGATCCTCGACATCATGATGCCGGGGCCGAGCGGGCTCGACATCTGCCGCGACGTGCGCTCGCGCAGCGCCGTGCCGATCATCGTCCTCACCGCCAAGGACGCCGAGGTCGACAAGGTGGTCGGCCTCGAGGTCGGCGCCGACGACTACGTGACCAAGCCCTTCTCGGTGCGGGAGCTGCTGGGCCGGGTCCGCGCCCAGCTGCGGCGCCGCGAACTCGACCGCTCACCGCTGGCCCAGGCGGTGAAAATCGAGGCCGGGCAGGTCTCGATCGACCTCGTCCGCCACGTCGCCACCGTGCGCGGCATCGCGGTCAACCTGACCCGCTCGGAGTTCCAGCTGCTGCGCCTGCTGGTCGCCCGCCCCGGCGAGGTCTTCGCCCGGGCCCAGATCATGGAGGAGCTCTGGCAGACCGAGTTCGACGGCGACGAGCGCGCCTGCGACGTCCACATCTCCAACTTGCGCCAGAAGGTCGAGCGCGACCCGCAGCGGCCGGAGCTGGTGCTGACCGTGCGCGGCGTCGGCTACAAGTTCAACGCCGAAGCCAGCTGAGACCCCCATATAGTTGCCCGTCAACCGCTGAAAGGGAGGCACAATTGCCACTGGTACCGATGGTCGTCGAGCAGACCGCTCGCGGCGAGCGCTCCTTCGACATCTACAGCCGCCTGCTGGCGCAGCGCATCGTCTTCCTGGGAGAACCGGTTACGGAGGATCTCGCCAACCTGATCATCGCCCAGCTGCTGCACCTCGAGTCCGACGACCCCGAGAAGGACGTCAGCCTCTACATCAACTCCCCCGGCGGCTCCGCCTACGCCGGCCTGGCGATCTACGACACGATGCAGTTCATCAAGCCCGACGTGCAGACGATCTGTTACGGGATCGCGATGTCGGCCGGCTCGCTGATCCTTACCGGCGGCGCCAAGGGCAAACGGATGGCGCTGCCCAACAGTCGCATCCTCATCCACCAGCCGAGCGGCGGCTTCGAGGGCCAGTCGACCGACATCGAGATCCACGCGAGAGAGATCCTCAAGCTGCGCGAGCGGCTCGACGGGATCTACGTCCACCACACCGGTCAGTCGAAGGAGCAGATCCACGAGGACATGGAACGGGACAAGTTCTTCCAGCCCGACGACGCGGTCGCCTACGGGCTGATCGACCGGGTGATCGAGTCCCACGACGTCAGCCGCGACCCGGTCGGCTTCCGCGACAACGGCAACGGGTAGCGACCCGGCTCGGCAGGCGCTAGCCGAGCGGCGCCAGGCCCAGGGGGTCGATTCGGGCTCCCCGCAACACCGCCTCAATCTAATGGCGCCCCCGGGTGGGCATCATTTGGCGCTATGGCAGAGGGCGACACGATCCTGCGACTGGCTCGCCGCCTCGACGCCGCGCTCGCCGGGCAGTCGATCGCGGCCTCGGCGCCGAGCCCGCGCGGCCGCGCCGCCGGGGTGGAGCGCCTCGACGGCCGCCGCCTCGACGGCGCCGAGGCCCGCGGCAAGCACCTGCTGCTCCATTTCGGCGAGCTCGCCCTGCACAGCCACCTGGGGATGAGCGGCGGCTGGCACCTCTACCGCCGCAGCGGTCCCTGGCGCCGACCCCGCGCGTCCGCCTGGGCCGTCCTGGCCGGCAGCGAGCAGGAAGCGGTCCAGTTCGGCGGCCCGACCCTGCGGGTGCTGCCGAGCGAGCGCCTCCGTCGCGACCCCCAGCTGGCCCGGCTCGGCCCCGACCTGCTCGCCGCGGACTTCGAAGCCGAGCCGGTGGTCGCGGCGATGCGGGCGCAGTCCGGCCGGGGCGTCGGCGACGCCCTACTCGACCAGACCCTGGTCGCCGGGATCGGCAACATCTTCAAGAGCGAGGCCTGCTTCGCCGCCCGGGTCGATCCCTGGCGCCCGCTCGCCGACCTCTCCGACGAGGAGCTGGCCGGCGTCCTCGCCGCCGCTCGCCACGAGATGCTCGACGCCGTCGCCAGCGGTCGCCACCATCCCGCCGTCTACCGCCGCCGCGGGCCCTGCCCGGTCTGCGGCGGGCCGATCTCCTCGCGCGGCCAGGGCGACGCCAACCGGACCACCTACTGGTGCCCGAATTGCCAGCGCTGAGACGGCGCCGGCGGCGAGGGGCGCCGCGCAAGGACGCGCCCCCGATCATGCGCGCTCCCGCCTACTACCGGGTCGCCGGAGTCGCCCTCGACGCCGAGCTGGAGCGGTTGCGCGGGTTGCCGGTGTTCGCCGCCGGCCCGCTCGCCGAGCGCCGGCCGCAGCTGAAGGTGCGGCGGGCGCGCAGCCGGCCCAACCGCGTCGGCTTCGCCGTCCCCGCCCAGTTCCGGCTCTCGGTCACCGCCTACCCGGGAATCCGTCCCGGCGACGTCCTCGAGACCCTCCTGCACGAGCTGGTCCACCTCCACGTCGGCCGCGCACCGGAAGTCCAGGCATGGCACGGCGCGACCTTCAGGCGGGCCCTGGCCGAGGCGATGGCGGAGGCCTACGGGGTCGACATCCCGCCGCCTCCGAGCAGCCTCCACGGCGCCTACGCCGCGTCGATCGAGCGGCGGCTCGGCACCGGCGCGCCGGGCCCGGCGCTCGCCTCAGGCTGAGTCGCCGTCCTCCTCGTCCCAGTGCCTGCGCTCACGCAGGAAGTGGACGAGGAGGACGGCGCAGACGATCAGCGCCGGCAGGAGGACCGGCAGCGCCGCGACTGCCGCGTGGTGGGCGAGCGGCAAGGTCACCGGCCGCTCCCCTGGTGCTGCAGCCGCGGGGTGGGGGTGGGGGCGCGATGGCGCTCCCGCGGCTCCGGGCGCCCGACGGCTGAGAGCCGGTGCAGCGCCCAGGCGAGCAGCGCCAGCAGCGCCAGCGCCACCGCGGCGACGACCGAGTAGGCGAGCGCCACCAGGGCGGGGCTGCCCCCGGTCTGCTCGCGTTGCAGCAGCTCGTGCTCGTCGCCGAAGGCGCGGGTGAAGCGGGCGGGGGCGGGGATTTCCCCGACCGGGATCGCCTCGTCGCGCGGCAGGAAGATCGGCAGCGCGGTCAGCGAGGCACCCTCGTGGAAGCGGACCATCGTCTTCCAGTTGCCGGAGACGGGGATCGGCTCGGTCGTCTCGTAGCGTCCGGGCCCGACCTCGCGCAGGCGGTCGACGACCAGACCGCCGCCCTGCCAGGCGGTGACGTCGAACCACTCGGCCTCGGCGGCGGCGTCGGGCGGGTCGAGGACGAGGCTCGCCTCGACATGGCGCCCCGGGCCGGCGTCGGCGTCGCGCAGGGCGACGGTGGCGCTGGCGCCGGACTCGCCGTTCGTCTGCAGTGCGAAGACGACGAGAACCGCGACGGTCGCGGCGGCGAGGATCGGCGCGGTACGCGACATCGGTCGCCGGGCCGGCGCCTCGACCGCGAGGTGGGAGCCGACCCAGGCGCCGAGCACAGCACCGGCGAGCGCCATCGCGAGCCCGAGCACCGCTCCCTCGGGGAACAGCGCGCCCGGCCAGGGCAGGGTCATCCAGGCGTGCGACCAAGCCCACTCGGCGGCGAGCCCGACCGTGCCGATCCCGAGCCCGGCCCAGAGCCCGAAGCGCAGCGGCCGCTCGATCGAGACCCGCAGCGCGATCGCCTCGACGACCAGCGCCGCGACAACGTAGAGCGGGAAGTGGGGCGTCGTCTGTCCCAGCACCGGCCCCACCGCCAGCGCCAGCAGCCCGCGCATGAGGACGAAGAAGCCGGCGGCGCCGAGGGCGGCGCCACGGCCGCCGTAGACGCGGGCGAGCACCAGGCCGACCCCGGCGGCGAGCATCACCAGCATCGGCCCGAAGACGAGCCGGAACTGTGGCACCCCGAAGTCGAACTCGGCCTGGAAGGTGGAGAGGCCGATCATCAGGCCGCCGGTCAGCGAGACCGCCCGCAGCGTCTGTACCGAGGCCAGCTCGCGATGCCGGCGCCCGGCCGCGGCGTTGGCGCGCATTCCCTCGACGGTGAGGACGGCGATCCCGACCAGGGTCATGGCGGCGCCGCCGATCAGCATCAGGTGGGTCGGGCCCCAGAGGGTCACGTCCTGGCCGAAGAGGCGGTGCCATACGTCGTCGAGCGGGAACCCGATCAGCGAGAAGGCGCCGCAGGCGCAGATCAGGACGCCGCCGAGCGGCGCCCACCAGTCGCGGCCGAGCCGGATCGCGACCGTGCTCGGCCGCTCGCGCGGCAGCACCATCGCGACGAAGCCGGCGGTGAAGATCCCGAACAGGCCGGCGAGGATCAGGTAGTGCGCCGGGTTGGCCAGCGGCCCGGCGTCGCGGCCGTTGTCGATGTGGAGGGAGATGTCCCAGTACATGCCGACCAGGGCGGTGAAAAGCGAGGCGCTGGCCATCATCGACGGCAGGGCCACCCAGCCGGGCATCCCGGTCAGCCGCTCGGCCCGGTCGGCGATGCTGCCGAGAACCTGGACCCGGCCCGAGCGGTGGCCGAAGCCGAAGTAGAGGAGGGCCGCGGTGAGCAGGGCGGCGGCGGCCGTGGCGAGCGCCACCTGTCCGAGCTCGGCGCCGCCGGCGGGTGGCGCCGCGGCCGCAAGCGAGAAGAGGTCGTGCGTCATGCGGGGTCCCTTCTGAAGGTGATGAGGAAGGTCGGTGCCATAAAGCTTGTTACCTCATTAAACGTTACCTCAAACGAGGTTACATTCTCAAGGTAGCATTGGTCCATGGCGAAGCGAGCAAAGGCGCCTGGAGTCGAGGAGCCGGCCGAGCAGGCGACGCTGACGGTTGAGCAGCTCGCCTACGAGACCGGGATGTCGGTGCGGAACATTCGCAACCACCAGTCTCGCGGCCTGCTGCCACCGCCCGAGGTGCGGGCGCGGACGGGCTATTACGGCCCCGCCCACGTCGCCCGCCTGCGGCTGATCCAGGAGATGCAGGGGGAGGGCTTCAAGCTGAGCGCGATCTCGCGCCTGATCGGCGAGCACGGCGCCGACGCCGACCGCTTCGTCGGCCTGCGCCAGGCGGTCACCGCGCCCTTCGCGACCGAGGCTCCAGAGGTGCTCTCACGGACCGAGCTGGTCGAGCGCTTCGGCGCCGACGACGACCGCCTGCTGGCCAAGGCGCAGAAGCTCGGCCTCCTGGTCGACCTCGGCGACGAGCGCTACGAAGCGCCCAGCCCGGCCCTGCTCAGCGCCGCCGAGGACGTGCTGAAGATGGGGATCGAGCTGCCGGCCGCGCTGGCGGTGATCGAGAAGCTGAACCGCAACGCCCAATCCGCCGCCCGCACCTTCGTCAACCTCTTCGTCGAGGAACTGTGGAAGCCGTTCGACCAGGCCGGCCGCCCCGACGAGGGCTGGGCGGAGATCATCGAGGCGGTCGAACGCCTGCGCCCGCTTGCGGTCGAGGCGCTCAACGCGACCTTCCGGCTGACCCTCACGACCGAGGTCGAGAAGGCATTCGGCGAAGTCCTGGAACGTCGTAAGAAGAAGTAGACGCGAGGCGGGCCGGGAAATAGGAGAGGAACCCGACCCGCCCTGCGTCTGATGCTGGCCGCCGCCCAGAGGGACAAGCTGACGGTGGCCGCCCTCGGCGCCTCCTCGGTGCCGAAGATTTTTGGCTAGCTCAGCCCTTTCCGATGCAGGTCCGGATCACTTCGGCTTTCGCTTTGGTGCCGTCGCTGAATACCGCTTCGCCGCGGGCCTGGAGCTTTCCGTCCGGGCATTTGGCGCTGAGCACGCTCACCTTTTTGCCCTTGTAGGTGAATTTTTTGTCGATCGTCAGGCTGAACGAGGTCGGCGAGCCGCTACCGCCGGCGATCTTCGGGACCGTTGCGAGCCCCGCGAGGCCGAAGCGGCCGTTGTGGACTTTTTTGATCTTCACCGTGGTCACGATCGCGGCCGGGGTCGGCACCGTGATGTACGCGTGGATGAAGAACGTCGTGACGCCGCCGGAGACCCCTCCGTTAAATACGAGCAGGTCGCTTTTGACCTGGATCGGGGTCTGTTCGGGGAAGGCGATCTCGACCTGAGTCTTGCCGGTGCCGATCAGCGCCTGCCCGCAGATCGCTTTCGCGTGCGAGGTGTCCTGGGACTGCAGCTGGCCCGATTTGCAGACCGGGTAGCCCTTCACGTTCACGGCCCCGTTCTTGTCCGTTTCGAAGAGGAATTCCTTCAGCGCCGGCGGGTGGGTGCCGTCGACCGTCTTGATGTCGCCGGAGACAGAGAGCTTGATCGGAGTCAGCTTCGTCTTCGAGAGCGTCTTGGGGGCAAAGCCACCGTTGAAGGTCAGTTCCAGGTTGCCGGCGCGCACTTTGACCGGCTTCTCGGCGCCGGCGATCCCGCTCAGCGCGAGGATGGCCACCAGCGCGAGCAGAGCGGCGACGATCGCCGCGCCTCGGCCGCGCTTGCCTCGGATCTTGTTCATGTGTCCCTTTCTCTCAATGCGCGGGCGCTGCCGAGCGCGGCGAATCCCCTGCCGCTGTCCCCACGGTCACCCGCGACCAGATGAACCAAGTCGGGCACACCCTAAACCAGCTAGTACCAAATGAGAACCCTGAGGTCTCGAGCAAGCAGGCCCCTGAGGCGGAGACGGGGAGTTCTCGACAGCTGTTGGGGTCTCGAACGTGGTCCGGCGCGACGCGGTATACGGAGCGTGCGCACTAGCCATTCGAGCGCAGCAACGCCGCCCCCGCTGCCGGACACAAAGGAAGCAGTGGCATTGCTAGTTGCAGAGGTCGGACCCCTGCCCCGCGAGGAGGCCGAGGCGTGGTTCGCGCGGCTCTACGCCGAGAACTGGGAGCACCTGCTCTCCTATGCGCTGCGGCGCACTCCGGGGCCCGAGGACGCGGCGGACGTAGTCGCGGATACTTTCCTCGTCGCTTGGCGGCGGGCGGCCGAGGTGCCGCCGGGGTCGCGGGCCCGCGCCTGGCTCTATGGCGTCGCCCGCCGGGCCCTCGCCAACCAGCGGCGGGGCGCGCACCGCCGCAATCGTCTCGCCGAGCGGCTGCGCAACGATCTGCTCACGGAGGTCTCCTACAGCGAATCCTCAGCGGAGGAGATGGCGGTGATGGAAGCGCTGGGCCGCATGAAGGAGGAGGATCGGGAGGTCCTCCTCCTGGCCGGCTGGGAGCGGCTGGAGCCGGCGGAGATCGCCCTGGCGCTCGGCATCTCGGCCGTGGCCGCGCGCAGCCGGCTGCACCGAGCCAGGCGGAGGTTCAGGACGGAGCTCGGCACCGATGCGATGGACGGGATGCGGGCCGAGCCGACGCGGGGGTTGGAGGAGGCATGACGCGCAAGGGCGACGTCGAGCGGGTGATCGAAGCGGCCGACCCGGTCGACCCGGCATCCGTCGCGGGCCTGCCGCTGGAGGAGGCCAAACAGGAGCTCCTCGCCGGGATTGTGGCGGAGCCCCAGGAGTGCCCCCCGCCGGTCGGTGGGGCGAACACGGGCCGCGCCAGGCGCCGGTGGCTTCCTCGCCCCTCCCGCGCGGCCAATCTTGCGCTCGGCGGTGCCGCGAGCGTCGCCTGTGCCCTCGTCCTGGTCCTGACCGGCACCGTCATCGGGCCGGCGGGCTCGCCGTCACCCGCCCTCGGTGCCGCACTCACACGCCTTGTCGAGGCTTCGCCGCACATCCTGATGAAGCTTCCCGGCTGGGAGATGCAGTCTGCGAAGCAGACCAGCGCCACCGAAGGCACCATCGAATTCGCCGCTGACGACCTCTCGAAGCGGGTCTTTCTGGAGGGACGGCTGAGAATCGAAACCCAGTCGACCGCCCGGCTGGAATGGCGCTCGCTGGAGCAAGGAGACCGGATCGGCCCGCTCAGGGGGAGCAGGTTGGTCGGCACGGTCCCGGTCCTCGGAGCGATGGTGCGGGTGTATCTCTCCGATGACGAGCTGGGTCCGCAACACGGATTCCACGCCGCTTGGGACCAATCGGGCCGCCGAATGACGCTCTCCTCATTTGCGCCCGATTTCGAGTCCTTTGCCAGCCGCCTCTCCGCGCTGCGCTCCGTCAGCAGGGCAGCCTGGCTGGGTGCGGTGCCGAGCCACCTGAAGCTGATCAACGGCCGCGCGATCGCTGGACTGCCCCTCTCGGAACAGTCGATCGCCCTCCGCTGCGGCAATCCCCTCACCCCTGCGCTAGCCGCCCGGGAAAAGAGGTCTCTCGTCAACTTCTTCAACCGCCAATGTTTCCGCAAGTGAGCTGCAACACGGACCGGACTCGCGGACATCTAGGTGGCAGAGGGGAGAGCCCCTGTGAGATACGAAACCCCGAAGGAGCACGAATGAAGCTCAAGAGCATCGCCGTTTCGGCCTTGGCTGCGCTCGCGATCAGCGGCCTGCTCGCGGCGCCCGCGAGTGCCGAGGAGGAAGAGTCCCGACTGACGCTCTGCGCCATGGTCAGCCCGGTCGACGAGGCGTACCTGGCAGAACACAACAACAGCAGGGAGGAACTGCACGCCGCCTGGTTGGAGATCGAGCCCCGCTACTGCGCATCGGTAAGGATCCCGGCTGCCGAAATGGACGAGGTGTCCCGACGGATCGGCCAGTGTTGGGAAGCCCGCCTCAATAACGAGGGCACGAGCGGAGACACGGCGCTTGAAAAGGCGGCCGCAGAGGAATGCATCGAGGCTTGGGGGCCAAACGGAGCCCAGGTGGCAAGGGCGCCTCGCCACCTCAAGAAAAAGCGCGTGAAGAAGCGACACGCCACGGCGAAGGTCGCTCTCGCCGCCGCTGACAAGCGGTAACCGTCTCCCGGCGTCTCGCTTCTAGAGCCGACGCCCGGACCTGACCGGTCAGCCACCCCTCGTAGAAGCTCCTGTCAATCGCCGGAGCCTGGGAGGAGGCTTCGAGAGAAGGGCCTCCTACTTTCGGCTAGATCGGTGTGATGGAGAGAAGCCCACTCCCGTAGTCAGGGTTAGCGAGGCGTTAGCCGTCGGAATCAGCCCTTGCAATGTGCACGGCAAAAAAATGGAGGTTGCATGAGATTGAGAACCGCCACAGTCCCTACAAGCGGATTTCTACAAAGCTCGTCGAGCGTCAGGATCGGCGCCGTTCAAGCTCGGATTCTCTCGTTCGGCCTTCTGCCGGTGATCGCTTTGGTCGCTCTCTTGGGCGCCGAGTCGGCATTCGCCTGCAGTTGCGTACCGCCAGATGCGAACAAACTCCTCCCGCGCAGCGACGCAGCGATTGTTGGCCGACTGGTCGCAGTGACCCCGGGCGGTCCGGCGGTGGCAGCCGCCTACAAGTACCGCGTACGCCTCGTGGTCAAGGGTTCACGCCGCATTCACCGCGGGCAGTTGCTTACGGTTCTCTCGGCCCAGCAGAGTTCAGCTTGCGGGCTTCCCGCGGGCCTGGGACGGTCGTATGGACTTTTCCTCAACCGTGCGGCTGGGCGCTGGAACTCAACCAGCTGTGAAGTCATCTCGCCGGAGGAGATGAGGGAAGCCGGCCGCAGCGGGACCTCGACGGCGGGCACGTCCGGGTGCGGTTGACCATCCCCACCAGGACCCCGCCCGGGTCGGCGACCTAATCGTCGACCCGGGCCCGCCGCAAGGTCAGGGGATCTGGCGTTTCGTCTCGCAGCTTCTAGCCGCGGTGTCGGTGCCGCCGCCTCCGTTGCACAGGTCTTTCGTCCCGAGGCCGCCGAGGAGGCTGTCTTTGCCGGCCTGCCCGACGAGGCGATCGGTCCCGGCCCCGCCGTCGATCCGGTCCCTGCCGCCCCCTCCGCAGACGCGGTCGTTTCCGCCCAGGCCGCTGACCCGATCGTTGCCGCCCAGGGCTGCGATCACATCCGCTTTCCTCGTCCCCTTGAGGACGTTGGCGCCAGAGGTGCCGACGATGGTCGCGACCTTGCCCTGGCATTGGACCGGGGGCGGTGGCGGCGGAGGCGGCGGCGGTGGCGGTGGCGGCGGCAGAGGCGGCGGAGGCGCCGTGCTGTAGAGGACTTTGAGTGAAGTCACGAGAGGGGTGGCGGAGAAGGGCGAGTCCGAGGTGAGGTCGAGACGCAGTCGGAGTGAGGGGTTGCTCTGCGCCGAGATGCCGGTGAGGTCGATCGTGGTGTCCCCATTGTTGGAGAGCGGTCGACTGGCCAGCGCCTGAGCGCCATCCGCACTCAGAACAGTCGCCGTCCCCTTGCCCGACCCGGACCCCGCCGGTGAGAACAGCGAGCTGCTGACCGTCAACGACTGCCAGCTGCCGATCGTCACCCCGACAGGTGGGGAGATCGTCTTCGTCGTCACGCTTCCGGTCGAGAGGAACTGAACTGGGGCATGGTGGATCTCGACCTTGTCCAGGCTGGGGTTTCCCGATGGATCTTCGAGACGAGCCTGCCAGCGGACGCCGCGAACCGAGAGCAGGATGTTGAGCGCTTCTTCCGGTTCTTCCAAGGTCACGGGGAAGTAGTCCGACCAGAATTCGCTGCCCGCCTTCGAGTAGGGCTGCTCGAAGGCCATCCAGAGGGTGACGGTATCTCCGCTCGAGGTCCGGACGATGTCACGGAAGTCCCGCGCCGACGTCCGGTCGTCCCCCAGCTGATAGGTCGCCGAGCCGTTCGGGATCCCGGCAATAGCCGTCGCCGGCGTCGGGAAGGACGTGGTGGCGTGGTCGCCACGGGTGCGACCGGTGCGGTCGACACCGGTCGTCCAGACGTGGAGCGTGGAACCGTCGACGAGCGCGCCGGTTGGCTCCACGCCCACCTCGTCGGCCCCGAACGGCACCTGGCTCGGATTCAGCGCGACACCTCGCTTGGTCCAAGTGATCCCGTCATCGGAAGTCGCGTAGCCGACGCGCTCGATCTGCTCGCCTTCGAGCGTCTCGACACCGGTGTAGAGCATCCGGAACGGCGCGCCTTCAGTGCTCTGGAACACGACCGGGTCCTTGACCGCCGTCGCGTCGAAGCTCCCGCTGGCGCCGAGGTCGAGAACCGGGCCGGCGCCGCGGGTCCAGGTGCCGCTTGCGCTCGTGGCGGTGGCGCGGCCGATTTTCGAGACCCCGCTTGCCGTGCCCGTGTAGTACATGACGTAGCTGCCGGCGCCGGTCTGGATTACCGACGGATGGCTGACCGAGGTCGCGTCGAAACCGCTGTTGTCGCCTTTGAGCTTCTGCGTCGCCCCCGTCCACGCCGCGTTGTCGGGTTGGTGCGTGGTGGCCGAGAGCTCCGCGGTCGAGGAAAAGCCGATCGAGGGAACGCCAGCGCCGCTGAGCCCGGTGAAGTAGAGGTCGTAGGTGCCGCCGTCATGCAGAACGCTGGGATCCCGCTGCCCGCCGTTGTCGAAGGCGCCGTTGTTGCCGAGCGGCAGCAGTGAGCCCCCGTCCCCAAGCGTGCCCGCGACCTTGGTCCAGGCGCTGCCGTCGGTAGAGGTCGCCTCGCCCAGCCTCGGTTTGAAGTCGCTGCCGCGGTTTCCCCAGTAGAAGCCGACGAACTTCGGATCGGCGCCAGCAGGGGCCGCAACCGAAAGCCCCGACGCCTGCCGGGCATCGAAGCTGGTGGCCGGGGGGCCGATATCGAGCACCGCGCCCTTGGCCTCGGGTGGCGTGGCGCTGAACGACTTGGAGAAGTTCGAACCGTTGCTCGACTCCCCGAGGCCGATGCGGTCGTGCCCGTTGCCGTTGTCGTCCAGCGTGTTCCCCGCGTAGTAGAGCTTGAAGGGGGTCGCGGCGCCGGTGTCGACGAGGACGAAGGGGGAGTCGAGGTTCGAGAAGTCGAAGTTGGCGTCCGACCCCGACGGGTTGAGCCCGACGCCGAAGCTTCCCCAGCTGATCCCGTCTTTGGAGCTGGCGGAGAGGAGCTTCGTCTGGAAGGTCGAGCCACTGACGATCTTGCGACCGGAAAACAGCATCTCGAAGGTGTCGCCGACCTTCCAGACCGTCGGCGCGAAGGCCCCGAACTCGATGTTGGCGTTGGTGCCCTGGTCCTCGGGGGAGATCACCTTTCCGCCCTTGGTCCAAGCGATGCCATCGGGCGAGGTCGCGAAGGCGATTCGCCGCTTGTTGGAGTCATCGCCCGTGTACCACATCTTGTAGGTGCCGCCTTCTTTGAGCACCGAGGGGTCGGCGGCCGCAAAGCTGTCCGGCGAGCCGGCGGGACCGTGTTCCAGGACGGGGTCCGCGGGCTCGGCGGTGGCGACGTCGTCGAACTTGGTCCACTCGATGCCATCGGTGGAAGTCGCGAAGCCGATCGCCCCGAAGACTTCACCCGTGCCCGAGTACCACATCTTGTATGGGGCGCTGGTGTCGCTCGGGTCGAAGATCACGTTGGGACCGGAGACGCCGTGCTCGTCGAAGGCCTCGTCGGTCCCTTCGAGTACGGGCGTCGTCCCGGCCCTCGTCCACACCTTGCCGTCGGTCGAAGTGGCCTGGAAGATCGCCGGGCCACTGCCGTCCTCCGCGGTGGCCGCGTAGTACATGACGTAGGTGGCGCCTTCCTTGATCACGCTCGGGTCGTTCACGTTGTCGCCGTCGAGCACCGGCGAGGGGGTCGGGGAGAGGACCGGGGACGACTCCGGCGTCAGCGGCAGCAGGGTGGTCGGAAGAGTCAGCCTGGCGAGGGCGCCGGCGCCGGCGCTCGCGTCGGTCGCCAGCGTTCGCACGCCCACCGGCGCGAACCGGATCGATTCCGATTCGATTCCCGTGTCGAAGGCGGTATCGGTGTCCCAAATGGTCGAAACCGGCACGCCGTTCGTGGTCAGCCGCACGCCGCCGAACGTGTCGAGCGTCGTGCCGCCGAGGTTTTCCAGGCACGAGGTGTCGAGGAAGCCATCGAAGTAGGCGACTTCATCCTGCGAGCACGCCTGCGCCGAGGCGGGAAGAACGATGACAAGGAGCGCCGCCAGCATGGCGGCGGAAAACGCGCGTCGGACGTTCCGCAAAATCGATTCTTCCTCCTGAACCCGACCATCCCTTGAGATCTGCCGGGTTGTTGATGGCGTTGCCTGCTACCGGCCGCGCGCTCTTGGACCCTGAAGTTCGAGACAACAACGCGGCAGTATCGAGCCGGTCAGCCCCAATCTGGCTCGGGTGGCCATATGTTCTGGAGCCGAATTCGTCTGCCAATCCTTGCCGGGATCCGGGACTGCTTCAGCCGCCGCACGAAGCTCGTGAGGGCGATCGGTGCCGATCGCATCGGGAGCGAACTCGAGCACCGGCTTAGGAGCTGCGGGGTGATCGAGTCAGGGTGCCGCGGAAGCCCCAGGCATTCGTCGGCCAGAAGCAGAGGTAGTCGCTGGGTTGAACGCCGCAGGCCCGTGGATCGTATTAGCGGTGTCGAACGCCACTGAGCCTCCGGAGAACCAATGCTCAAGATCCGCAAGCACCTCAGCTACGCAAACGCAGTTGAGGAAGAATGCGATATCGAGCGTGAAGGTCAAAGACGGCTCGTTGCTCGGCGCCGATTTCAAAGCAGGACAGCTCCCGGCCGGCCCGAGGGGAGAGCAGGGGCCAAAGGGGGACTCCGGTCCAGAGGGCGCTCCCGGACTAAGCGGCTACATCCAGATGGATGGCTTCTCGGCCTTTCGACTCCAACTCCCCAAAGTTGGCGGAAGTCAGCTGCCCCCCCGGCACGACGGTGATTGGCGGCGGCGCCTTTATCAATGGTGTCGCAAGGGAATCAGTCGCGCTGCACGTGGTCGGCCCTGAGAGCGGAGGCCCATCCGAAGCCAGCCGTTGGTTTGCCGAAGCCTTCGAGGCGATTCCAACCGCTGTGGGGACATACTTCGGGACACGAAATCCGAAGCCGACCGCGAGGCCCGGGGCTATGCTGATTTCAATGTCGAAATTATCTTCAGCGGATCGACTGGCGGAAGCTGCCACCCATGCTCGCGATGCGGAGGCCCGTAGTGACGACGCCCGGGCCGGTGATGAATGGCGTCGCTACCGCCTGATCAGGGACGCTGCTCGGGATCCTGACGAGCTGCTTGCGGAAGGCATCGAGCTAAGCCATCGGGCCGCCGACCTCGCCTCTGCCAGTTGACGGGCTTCGGCCGCATTCTTGAGGATCTCAACGTTGCGGGGGTCCGTTATGTACTGATCGGCGGGATCGCGCTGATTCGCCACGGCGTCGTGCGCGCGACGCGAGATATTGACGCGGTGTTCGATCCCGACGCCGACAACGTCGACCGGATCCGCGTTCTGGTCGACCGATGGGGCGCCACCCGGCCTGACGGATCGCCGATCCCCGAGGGTGGGATTGCCGGGGATCGAACGATCCACCTATCGACCCCGCATGGCGAACTCGATCTTCTCTCTGAGGCAGCGGCCGGGCTGGCATTCTCCGACCTCCTGACCCGCTCGGAGCTTCGACGGGTCGATGGGGTCGAGGCTCCAATTTGCTCCCTCGCGGATCTCGTCGCGATGAAGAGGTCGGTGGGACGCGAGCGAGACCTCGTCGATTTGGCAGATCTGGAATCGGCGCACGGCGAGCTGCCGGACAGTCGCGACCTCAGCGCCTAACGGCATCGGTGGGTGCCTAAGGCCGACGCCAGAGCCGGGGCGCGCTGATCAGCAGGATCGCGACGATGAGGGCGATGCCCAATCGGAGGGATCCGAGGTAGATCATCCCGCCCCCGATGCACAGGCACAGGACCATCGACCACAGTGGCGGCGGAATCTCCCCCAACCCGAATGAACGTCACCTGACCCCACCCATCGATCGATTCCCCCCGGCAGAGCCGACGCCCGGACTTGAACCGGGGACCCCTTCATTACGAATGAAGTGCTCTACCAACTGAGCTACGCCGGCGGGGGCCGCTCATTCTAGGAAGGATCGCGATCGCGATCATCCTGAGCGCGCTTGAACCTTGGCCTCGCGGCCACCGTATGAACCGCGATGGAGCCCGACCACTACCGGCGCTGGCATGGCCGCCTCAGCTACTCCAACGTGATGACGACCATTGCCGTCTTCCTCTTCCTGGCGGGGGGAACGGCGTTCGCAGCCGGGCTGCGCAAGAACAGCGTCAACTCGAAGACCGTCAGGGACAACTCGGTGCGGAGCATCGACCTGGCTGACGGCACGGGCGTGACCGGGGTCGATGTCGCCGACGGCTCGCTCCTGGGCGCCTCGATCGGCGCCGGCTCGCTCGGCGAGGTCGAGTTCGCAGACGGCTCCCTGGGCGGCGCCGACGTCGCCGACGGCTCCCTGGCCGGGGCGGACGTCGGCAAGGGGGCGATCGGCGCCGAGAACCTCGGGCCCAAGGGGGTCAATGCCGCGACCATCGCCGACGGCACCCTGCGGGGATCCGATTTCGCCCCCGGCGCGGTGACCGGGCGCCATGTCGACGAGTCGACGCTGGAGGGGATTCGGAGTGCGGCGCGATTGCGCGGGCTTGCGCCAGGGACCTTCCTGTCCAGCAGCATCTACGAAGCCTCATCGCCGCTGGAAAGCGGCCTCAAACTCGGCGACGGGACCTTCAAGATCACCACGGCCTGCCTCCCGGGAGACGTGCTCCTCTCCGGCGGACCGGTCGGCATTGGCAGCGAGTCGACCCTGGTCGAGAGCTTTCCCCAAAATGGCATTTGGAGCGTGAGGATCGACTCGCACGGCGTCAGGGACGACTTCCGGGCGGCCATCACCTGCGCCAACCAGGCGGGGCTGCCGAGGTAGCCATGGATCCCGGTTCCCGTCGCGGCTGGCGCCGCCAGCTCAGCTACTCGAACGTGATGTCGACCCTGGTGGTCGTCCTCGTTCTTGCCGGCGGGACGGCCGTGGCCGCCGGCCTGTCGAAGAACACCGTCAACTCGAAGAGCGTCAAGGACAACTCGCTTCGAGGTGCCGACCTCGCGGACGGCAGGGGCGTGACCGGCGCCGACGTCGCCGACGGGTCGCTGAGTGGGATCGACATCGGAGACGGCTCCCTGAACGGCGCCGACGTCGCCGACGGCTCGCTTCGGGGGACCGACATTGCGGACGGTTCCCTGGCTGGCGCCGATATCGGCAGGGGAGCGCTCAGCGCCGCCAGCATCGGCGTTGGCGCGGTCGACTCCTCAAACGTCGTCGACAACGGCATCCGCCGCTCCGACATCGGCACCGCCACCCTGACCAACAAACAGATCGACGAGTCGACGCTGGGCGAGGTCCCGGGGGCGGCCGAGTTCGACGGCCGGCCGCCCAGCGCCTTTCTCTCATCTGAGGTCCGCGTAGGGGAGACGCCGATCCAGCAAGGCATCCCTAGCGGGGAAGGCACCTTCAAGATCACGCTCGGATGTGCGACTCGTGAGGAGCTCCTTGCCGGGGGCGCAGCGAACGTAAGCCGAGAGTCGAGCGTGTTCGAAAGCGGGCCGAGGGACGGGGCCTGGACCGTCAGGATCAATCCGCACGGAACCGTCGATCCGTTCAGCGTCGTCGTCCTCTGCGCCAAGGTGAACGGGTGACGGGCCGCATGGCCGCGAACACGCTGCTGCGGCAGAGCTTCTCGTTGGCCCTCCTGGCGACGTGCCTCTGTCTGGTTTTCGCTTGCGCGGCGCGGGCCGAGGACAGGATCTACTGGGCCGACAGCGGTTCGAACACGATCTCTTTCGCCGCCCTCGACGGGAGCGGCGGCGGCTCCCTCGGCCTTGGCCAGGGTCTGATCGACGAACCGAGCGGCCTCGCGATCGACCCGGTCACCCAGCGGATCTACTGGGCCAACTCCCGAAGCGACAGCATCGCCTTCGCGAGTCTCGTCGGCGGGGATGGCGGCAAACTCGAGACCGGGGAGCTGACGCCAAATGGTCCCACTGGACCCTCCATCGACCCCGTCGCCGAACGGATCTACTGGGCGGACTTCGGAAACCGAAGAATCTCCTTTGGAGACCTCGACGGTTCCTTCTCCGGCAACCTCGCGACCGTCGCTCTGGGCAGCCCAACCGGTGTGGTCGTCGATCGGACCGCCGGGCGGCTCTACTGGAGCGCCACGGGCGGTGCCCCCCCGGTCTCCTTCGTCAACCTCGACGGCTCGGGCGGTGGCGACGTGAACCCCGTCGGAGCGTCTGTCGCCACCCCCGCCGGATTGGCGATCGACGGCGCCCACGGGCGCGTTTACTGGGCCAACTTCACCGGCAACAGGATCTCCTACGCCAACCTCGACGGCTCCGGGGGCGGTGACCTCGCAACCGCCGGGGCGACGGTTCAGGGCCCAAATGGCGTCGCGATCGACCCTGCGCTCGGGCGGATCTACTGGGCCAACTCCGACGGAAACAGGATCTCCTACGCCAACCTCGACGGCTCCGGCGGGGCGGACCTCCCGCTCGGCGGAGCGCCGCCGAGCCGCCCTCGGTTCCCGGTCCTCCTCCTTGCGCCCCGCTCCATCTCACCGCCGGCCGTCACCGGCGGCTCCGGCGTGGGTTCGCTGCTCTCCTGCTCGCTGGGGGAATGGGCCCCGGACCTTTTCGAGTCCTTCGCGTACCAGGCGCCGCAGAGCTTCGAGTACCAGTGGAGCCGCGACGGCGCCGATATCCCCGGCGCCACCGGGAGCTTGCTGACCGCGGCCGCGAGCGGCGCCTACGCCTGCCGGGTCACTGCCGCAAACCGGGCCGGCGGGACCACCCGGACCAGCGCCCCGCTGCGGGTGACGCCGGTCGCCTTCGGCCCAAAGACCCTGGTGACGTTGCGGCTCGCCTCGCGCCGGGCCCGCCCAGAGGGCCCGATCGCGATCCGGGTCGCCAACGCGAATCCCTTCGCCGTCACCGGCAGGCTCTCGGTGGGCGGCCGCCCCGCTGCCCCCAAACGACGGACTACGAAGCTCGCGGCCAGATCGTTCAAGGTCGGCGCCCGATCCACGGTCGTGCTGCGACTCAAACTGTCCGGTTCCCCGCGCCGGCTTCGCGCCGCCGGCGGAAGGCTCCCGCTCAGCATCAGCGCCGCGGTCGTGGACCTCACCGGGCAGCGCCGAACCGTCACCAACTCGGTAGTGGTGAGGTTGAGCGATGGGCGCTGATCGCCGTCGCGGCTGGCGCCGCCAGATCACCTATTCGAACCTGATGTCCACCCTCGCCGTCTTCCTCGTTCTGGCCGGCGGGACGGCCCTGGCTGCGGGCTTGCCGAAGAACAGCGTCAACTCGAAGACCGTCAAGGACAACTCCCTGACCAGCGCCGACCTCGCCGACGGCCGCGGAGTGACCGGTGCCGACGTCGCCGACGGGTCACTGGGAGGGGCCGACCTGGCGGACGGCTCGATCGGCGGCGCCAGCCTCGTCGACGGGTCTCTGCCCGGGGCCGACCTGGCCGACGGCTCCCTCGGCGCCGCCGACTTCGCCAAGGGCACGCTGAGCGCGGCAAGCATCGGCCCCGACGTGGTCAGCTCCGCCAACCTGCTCGACAACAGCGTCCAGGGCGTCGACCTCGGCGCCGAGGCGCTGACCGGGACGCGCTCGGCGTCTGGGGGCCAGATCGACGAGTCGACGCTGGGCGAGGTTCCAAACGCCCAGACCCTGTCTTCTCGTGGCGACCACCAGTTCGTTTCCAGCGACATCTACGAAGTCGAGAGCCCGCTGGAAAAAGGCGTCGAGGCCGACGGCACGCAGGCGATCACCGTGCGCTGCGATCCCGGCGACGTGCTCCTCTCCGGCGGCCCGATCGACACCAACGCTGACTCCGACCTGATCGAAAACCGCTCCCTCGGCGGCGCCTGGGTCTCCAGGCTCGACCCGGCCGCCTTCACCGAGCGGTTCATAGTGCGCGTAATTTGCGCCAGGACCCTCAGATGACCTCCCGCGCGATCCTCCGGAGGATCGCGGAGCGCGCCTTTAGTTCTCGACGGTGAAGACGACCGAGCGCCCCGGCCGCGAGCAGCTGACGTTGCGGCCGCGCCCGGTCATCACGCTGAGGCAGCGGTAGGGGCCGGCGCGGCACCCCGACCGGGTCGCCCCCGCGACCGGCTCGCAGGGCCCGAGTCGCCGCCAGGCGGAGATCGTCACCGCGCCCTGCTCACAGGAGAGGCCGGTGACGCGGACGTCGCGGATGCCGGCGGTCCCGGCGGGGCAGACCTGAGCCGAAGCGCCGGCCGGAGCCGTGGAGCTGCTCGCTCCCGGCGTGGTCGTCGGGCCGGCCGAGGTCGTATCGCCCTCGGAGGAGCCACCGCAGCCGGCCAGCAGCCCGGCGGCAAGGGCGACGATCGCGATCGGGACGACGAGCCTCATCGGTTCGCCGCGAAAACTACCCGCCGCTCACCTCCCGCACCGGCTCGGCCGGCTGCAGGTGCCCGCAGACTGGGCAGTCGGGCTCGGGGACCACGGCCTCGCGTTTGACCTCCATCGTCCGCAGGTCGTAGATGTGGGCGACCCCCTGGGTCGAGGGCTCGCTGAGGCCGGTCAGCAGGTGCATCACCTCGAGCCCGACCTGCCCGCCGATCAGCCCGCAGGCCGGCCCCAGCGTCCCCGCTGGCGAGGGTTTGGCGCGGAGCGCGTCGACGGCGACGTCGTAGAGCGGGTACTGGCGCCGGTAGGCGGTTTCCTGACAGGTGAAGCAGCCGGTCCTGCCCGGCACGTAGAGCGGCCCGACCCGGGCGATCGGCGGGAAGTGGCTCATCGTGATGTAGGGGATCCCGGCCTTGAAGCAGGCCGAGTTGCACCAGCTCTCGATGTCGTGGGCGGGCCAGTCGGCGGCGTCGATGACGACGTCGGCGCCGGCGATGAAGTCGGCGATCTCGACCTCGCTGCCGAGCCGCCGCTTCGTCGCCGTCACCCGCATCCCCGAGTTGAAGGCGCGCAGCCGCTCGGCGGCCGCCTCGGCCTTGGGCCGGCCGAGGTCGGCCTCGGTGTAGAGGATCTGGCGGTTGAGGTTGCTGACCTCGACCCTGTCGCCGTCGACCAGCCACATCTCGCCGACGCCGCAGCAGGCCAGCGCCCAGGCCGCCCAGCTGCCGAGGCCGCCGACGCCGAGGACGGCGATCCGCGCCTCGCGCAGCCGTCGCTGGCACTCCGACGCAGGCAGCGCGGCGCTGCCGACGTCGCTGAAGTAGCGCAGCTGGCGGTCGAAGCGGGCCAGCTCCCCGGGCGCCAGCAGGTCGTCGTCGGCGGCGTCCTCGACCACCTCCAGCGCCTGCAGCTTGGAGATCGCGTCGTCGACCTCCTCCGCGCCGAACTCCGCGCGCAGCTGCTCGAGGGTGCGCTCGCCGCCGAGCGCGTCGAGCAGCCGCCGTTCGTCCTCGCTCGGCTTCTCGATCACGATGTCGCTGTCGCCGCTGGGGCGCAGCAGGTAAAGGTCTCCCTCGGGCGTGGGAACCCATTCGACGGTGCGCTTGATGCGTGGGCGTAGCACGGGACTGGACCCCCTGGATGTCGAGACCGCCGGCGCTCGCACGCCGACCTGGTTTTGCTGGAGACCGCTCCAGCGATGAGGATCGTTCCCGGTTATTCGGCCAGCTGCCTTGCCCGCGCGAAGGCAGCGTCGATCATCGGCACGGTCAGCTTGCCGGTGAAGGTGTTCTGCTGGCTCGGGTGGAAGCAGCCGAGCAGCCGCCAGCGGCCGAGCTCGGCCTCGGCGCCGTGGCCGAAGCGCGGCCGTGGCCGTGGCACCTCGGCCCCGAGCGCCCGGGCCGCGCGCAGGACGCCGTCCCAGGCGAAGGCGCCCAGCGCGACGACGACGCGGCAGCGCTCCAGCAGCTCCAGCTCGCGCTCGAGGTAGGGGAGGCACTCGTCGCGCTCGCCCGGCGTCGGCTTGTTGGCCGGCGGCGCGCAGCGGACGACGGCGGTGACGTAGGCGTCGCGCAGCCGCAGCCTGTCGCCGCGGCGCTCGGACTCCGGCCGGTTGGCGTAGCCGGCGCGGTGCAGCGCCGCGTAGAGCCACTCGCCGGATCGATCCCCGGTGAACATCCGCCCGGTCCGGTTGGCGCCGTGCGCCGCCGGCGCCAGGCCGACGATCGCTACCCGTGCCGCCGGGTCGCCGAAGCCATCGAGCGGACGCGCCCAGTATTTCTCGCCGTGATAGCGGCGCGGCGGGTCCGCCGCGCAGGCCTCGCGCCACTCGACCAGCCGCGGGCAGCGCCGGCAGGAATGGACCGTCGCCGCCAGCTCGGCCAGGCCGTCGCCGCCTTCGGGGGTCATAGGGTTGGCCGTCCTCTCATGGCACCGAACCGAATCATGCGCGCCGGAGCGGTGCGTCGCGCCACGCTCATCGCCGCGGCGGCGCTGGTTGCGGCCGCCTTGCTCGGCGCCTGCGGTGGCGACGGCGATATCACCACCGCGGTCCCGGACAAAGAGGGCGACGCGCGCATCCTCAATGAGATCCTCGGCCGCCAGACCGCCGCGATCGCCGCCTATGACCGCAGCTTGCGCGGCCTCGGCGGACCCGACCTCGAGCTCGCGCGCCAGTTCCGCGCCCAGGAACAGGAGCACGTCGACGCGATCGTCAAGGTCCTGCGCGGGATCGGGGCCGCGGCCGAACCGGTGGCGGAAGAGATCGAGCCGAAGCGGCTGAAGCGCGAGGCCGACTACCTCGAGTTCCTCTACGAAGTCGAAAGCGCGACGATCGACGCCGAGCTCAACGCGATCTCGCAGTTGAGCACCTCCTGGGCGCGGCCTCTGCTGGCCTCGATCGTCGCCAACCAGGCGCAGCACCTGGCCCTGCTGCGCCGCGCGCTGGGCGCGAATGCGGAAGAAATCGCGCCCGAGGCATTCGAGGCTGGAACGACGCCCGCCCCGTAGTTAATGATGACGAAATGACGGGGCCCCTCTACGCGATCGGCCGCTTCTGCTCGCGTCATCACTACCCGGTCCTCGTAACCTGGCTCGTCCTCGCCGTCGCCCTCGTCCTGATCGGCCAGGCCGGCGGCTCCAAGACCAGCGAAAACCTCACCCTCCCCGGCACCGGGTCGACGATCGCGACCGAACTGCTGGAAGACAACCTGCCCCAGCAGGCCTACGGCAGCAACCCGCTGGTCTTCCAGGCGCCCAAGGGCAAGCTGACCGACCCGGCCTACGCGGCGGCGATCGGCGAAACCGTGAAGCGCCTGGAAGCGCTGCACGACGTCAACTCGGCGGCCAGCCCGCTCACCCCCGAGGGCGCCGAGTTCCTCAGCAAGGACCAGACGATCGGCTACATCCCCGTCGTTCTCGCCATCGGCCCGGGCGACATCGACGAAGAGGAGGCGCAGCGGATCCTCGACGCGGCGAAACCGGCCGAAGCGGCTGGTCTCGACGTCGCCGTCGGCAGCTACGTCGGCCAGCAGCTCTCCAAGCCCTCGACCGAGACCAGCGAGGCGATCGGCCTGGCGGCGGCGGTGATCATCCTCCTCTTCGCCTTCGGCACGGCGACGGCGATGATGCTGCCGATCGTCTCCGCGGTGATCGGCCTCGCCTGCGCGCTCTCGATCATCCGCCTGCTCGAGCAGGTGATCCAGGTGCCGGGGGTCGCCTCGACCCTGGCGACGATGATCGGCCTCGGCGTCGGCATCGACTACGCGCTCTTCATCGTCACCCGTCACAAACTGCAGCTGGCCGAAGGGATGGACCTGCAGGAGTCGATCGCCCGCGCCACCGCGACCGCCGGCGGCGCCGTCGTCTTCGCCGGCTTCACGGTGGTGATCGCGCTCTGCTCGCTGGCCTTCGCCGGGATCCCGCTCGTCTCCACCCTCGGCTTCACCGCCGCGATCGCCGTCGTCGTCGCCGTCTGCGCCGCGGCTACCCTGCTGCCGGCGATGCTGGGGGCGCTCGGCCCGCGCATCAACTCGCTGCGGGTGAAGATCGGCAAGGCCCACCCCGACGACCGCAAGCCGCACGGCTGGCTGCGCTGGGCCGAGGGCGTCGCCGACCGGCCCTGGCGCTCGGCGATCGCGGCGATGGTCGTGCTGGTGGTGCTGGCGCTGCCGATCTTCCAGCTCGAGCTGGGCCAGAACGACATCAGCGCGCTGCCCAAGGAAACGACCTCGCGCCAGGCCTACGACAGCCTCAACGCCGGCTTCGGCCCGGGCGTCAACGGGCCGTTGCTGATCGCCTCCGAGTTCACCACGCCCGAAGAAGCGAAACAGGTGGTGCCGAAGCTGCAGGAAGCGGTCGACGGCGCTGCCGACGTCGCCGCGGTCAGCGAACCGACCCTGGACGAGAAGGGGACGGTCAGCGTCTTCACGGTGATCTCCCAGTCGGAGCCCTGGGGCGACGAGACCGTCGACCTGGTCGAAGACCTGCGCGGGACGGTGATCCCGCAGGCGCTGAAGGGCACCGAAGCCCGTTCCTACGTCGGCGGCCAGACCGCCGGCTACATCGACCTCGCGACGCAGATCGCCGACAAGCTGCCGCTGATGATCGCGATCGTCGTCGCCCTCAGCTTCCTGGTGCTCCTGGTCGCCTTCCGTTCGCTGCTGGTGCCGATCAAGGCGGCGGCGATGAACCTGATCTCGGTCGCCGCGGCCTATGGCGTGGTGACGGCGGTGTTCCAGCTCGGCTGGGGCTCCTCGCTGATCGGTCTCGACCACGCGATCCCGATCGTCAGCTTCGTGCCGCTCCTGATGTTCGCGATCCTCTTCGGGCTCTCGATGGACTACGAGGTCTTCCTGCTGACGCAGATGCGCGAGCACTTCAAGCAGCACGGCGACGAGCGCCGCGCGGTCACCGAAGGGCTGGCCAACACCGGCCGCGTGATCACCTCGGCGGCGGCGATCATGGTCTGCGTCTTCACCAGCTTCGTGCTCAACGGCGACCCGGTGGTGAAGGAGTTCGGCGTCGGCCTCGCGGTGGCGATCGCGATCGATTCCACGCTCGTCCGCTGCCTGCTGGTGCCGGCGGTGATGGTCCTGCTCGGCAAGCGCGCCTGGTGGCTGCCCCGCTGGCTGGACCGGATCGTTCCGCACATCAGCATCGAGGGCGAGGACTACTTCGCCCGCCGCGACGCCGAACGGTCAAACTGACGGGCCCATGTTCCCGCTCAACCTGCCGAATGCGCTGACCCTGCTGCGCATCCTGGCCGTCCCGGTCGTCGTCGTCGCGCTGCTGGGGGAGACCGAGAACGGCGACACCCTCGCCGCCGCCGTCTTCGCCCTGGCCGCCCTGACCGACGGCCTCGACGGCTACTTCGCCCGCTCCCGCGACGCCGTCACCACCTTCGGCAAGCTGATGGACCCGCTGGCCGACAAGCTCCTCGTCACCGCCGCCCTGGTCTCGCTGGTCTCGCTCAACCGCCTCGAAGCCTGGGTGGCGATGGTGATCATCGCCCGCGAGATCGCGGTCACGATCCTGCGCACGATCGCCGCCGAGCGCGGCATCGTGATCGCCGCCAGCTGGCTCGGCAAGGTGAAGACCGTGCTGCAGATCGGCGCCGTGATCGCCCTGATAGCGGCCAACCCGGCTCCGGCCTGGGTCGACGCGCTCGTCTACGTGGCGCTGGTCGCCACCGTGGTCAGCGGCATCGACTACTTCTTCGGGCTGCGCCGGCGGATCGAGGAGCAGCAGAAGGAGCGCGCCGGAGCAAAGGCGCGCACGGCCGGCTAGGAGGCCGGCGCCTCCAGCCACTCGCGCATGGTGAGGTGGTGGGCCTGGTGCTCGCCGCTGGCCAGCTCGGCCCGCAGCTCTCCCAGCGTCCCGTAGCGCTCTGCCACCACGTTGTGGCGGTGGATCGTCTCCAGGTTCTCCTGGCGGGCCATCACGAAGGCCTCGTCGGGCAGGTCGGGGTAGCCCTCGACCACCTGGCGCACCATCTCCCGCACGCAGTCCTCGACGAAGCGCGGCTGTTCGTGCGCTTTGACCACGACCGCCATCTCGTCGGGCCGCTTCATCAGCTCGTAGATCTCTGAGCTCATCGAGCTCTCGACGATCCGCAGCAGCTCCGGCGCGTCGATCCAGGCCGGGCCGCCCTCGGGGCAGCCGACGTGGAGGGTGCCGATGCCCCGCTGGTTGTGGGTAGCGATCGGCACCGCCTCGATCGCCTGCTCGATCTGCTCGGCCTCGAAGCCGCGCTCGGCGAGGCGTTCCCGGGCCAGTCCGGAGACCATCTCCTGGGCGCAGGGGCAGGCGGTCATCCCCTGGGCCTCGACCCCGGTCAGTGTCCGCGTGCCCCTCTCGGAGTCGACCGCGGTGCCGTAGAGCACGTAGATCTCCTGGGTGCTCTGGCCGCTCTTCGGCGTCGAGACCGTCTCCGGGTAGCGGGCCGTGACGGAGACCTCGGCTCGCAGCCCGCCCTGGCGCTCGCGCACTCGCTGGGCGACGTGGGCGGCCAGCACCTCGGCCTTGAAGGCCTCGCCAAGCACGACCTCGTCGATCGCCTCGCCGACGATCTCCTCGAAGCGCGACATGTGGACGCCGGCTTGCTGGGGGTTGAGGTCGACGAAGCACTCGAAGCCGGCGTAGAAGAGGTTCTCGGTCCCGTCGGCCTTGACCCGGATCACCTTCTCGACCCCGGTCACGCCGACCCGCGAGAGGCTGACCTGGGTCGCCGGCACGGAGGCCTGGACGTCGGGGGCGGCGGGGATTGCGGTCTGCGGCTCGGGCATCGGGCTTATGAAGAGTAAGCAACCCGAGCGTTCGGTGACCCGTAAGGGGGTTTCGTGCGCCTATACTTCGCCGCGGCCGGAGCTTTGGGGCCGGCTTCCCGGATCTGGGGAGAGAGGGAGTGGAGGTAGCGATCATCGAACCGTTGGAGACGGTGTCGGACGTGATGGAGCGCGACTCGATGGGGAGCGCTGACGCGGGCGAAAGCCCAATCGCCGAGATCGAGGAGCTGCGCGGTCTGATCGCCCTCGGTCGCGAACGCGGCTACCTGACCTTCGAGCAGATCGCCTCGACACTCGAGGAGGTGGAGATCACCAAGGAGCAGGTGACCCAGCTCCACGCCCACCTGGTCGAGCACGGCGTCGACGTCATCGCCGAGGACGGCGTCAGCGCTTACAAGGAGCAGCGCACCGAGCAGAGCGGCTCGGCGAAGAAGGAAGAGCTCGACCTCACCGTCGAGCCCAGCCTCGACTCGCTGCGGCTGTACCTGCGGTCGATCGGCAAGGTCGACCTGCTGACCGCGGCGCAGGAGGTCGAACTGGCGAAACGGATCGAGCGCGGCGACATGCTTGCGAAGCGGCAGATGGTCGAGGCCAACCTGCGACTCGTCGTCTCGATCGCGAAAGGCTATTTGGGCCGCGGCCTCAGCTTCCTCGACCTGATCCAGGAGGGCTCGCTGGGGTTGATCCGGGCGGTCGAGAAGTTCGACTACCGCCGTGGCTACAAGTTCTCCACCTACGCGACCTGGTGGATCCGCCAGGCGGTCACCCGGGCGATCGCCGACAAGGCGCGGACGATCCGGATCCCGGTTCACATGGTCGAGAAGCTAAACCGGGTCGCTCACGTCGAACGCCAGCTGGTCCAGAAGCTCGGCCGCGAGCCGGAGCCGGCGGAGATCGCCGAGGAGCTGCGCTGGCCCGTCTCCGACGTCCGCGACATCCTCCGCGTTGCCCAGCTGCCGGTCTCGCTGGAGAAACCGGTCGGCGACGAGGACGAATCCGAGCTCGGCGACTTCGTCGCCGACGACGCGGTGCTCGAGCCCTTCGAGGAAGCCAGCGAGCACCTGCAGAAAGAGGGCGTTCGTCGCGCTCTCGACGCGCTGCCCGAGCGCGAGCGCCAGGTGATCGAACTTCGCTACGGCCTCTCGGGGGCGGAGCCGCTGACGCTGGAGGAAGTGGGGAGGACCTTCGGGGTCACCCGCGAGCGGATCCGCCAGATCGAGAACAACACGCTGAAGAAACTGAAGCGCCTCCCCGAGGCGCAGATGCTCCGCGAAGCAAGCTAGGCGGTCGGTTCGAGCACGAAGACCGCGATGTCGCGGTCGGTGCGCGCCTCGTAGTCGTCGAAGCCCGCGTACTGCTCGTTCGACTTGCGCCAGAGTTCGGCCCGCTCCTCGTCCTCGGCGATTCGGGCGCGGACGGGGATGCGGCGGCGGCCGACCTCGATCTCGGCCTCCGGCTTGGCTTTGAGGTTGAGCGCCCAGGCGGGGACGCGGGCGTTGCCGGCGTTGGAGCCGATCACGATCATCCGCTCGCCGTCGGCGAGGTAGACCACCGGGGCGGTGCGCCGCTGGCCGGATTTGCGGCCGGTGGTGGTCAGCAGCAGCACCGGCGCTTTGCCGATCCGTCCCCCGAGCCGGCCCCCCGAGGCGCGGTACAGCGGCACGTTCAGTTTGCCGGCCAAGCGCAGCCCGGTCGCTCCCATACGGGTGGACACACGCGAGATGAAGCGGTCGCTCAGCATTGCGCGTACAGTAATGCCCGATGGCCGAGCCGCACCCGTTCCGCCGCGCCGCCGAGGCCAAGGACCTCGAGCTGATGACCGCGACGTTGCGCGAAGACGCCGTCCTCCACAGCCCGATCCTCTTCCGTGGCTTCGAGGGGCGCGAGACCGTCGTCGCCGTCCTCACCCAGGTGATCCAGGTCCTCGAAGACTTCCGCTACACCGACGAGCTGGCCGAGGGCAACACGGTCTGCCTACGCTTCAAGGCCAGGGTCGGCGACCGCGAGCTGGAGGGCATCGACTTCCTCGAGCTCGACGCCGAGGGAAAGGTCGCCGAGCTGACCGTCTTCATGCGCCCGCTCTCCGCCGTCAACCGCTTCAACGAGCAGATGGTCGAGCGCCTCGCCGCTGCTCAGACCGATTCAGCCTGAGCCCGCGGTCTCGCCGCCGAGGCGTCGATCCGTTCGAGCACGACGCGGCCGGGGCCGTCTGCTGCCACCCGGAGTCGGTCACCGGCGCGGATTCCGGCCTCCTCGCAAGGACGCTTCGGGATCGTCGCCTGGCGTTTCGGCCGGAAGAGGATTTCCGCGGTTGCCGGTGGTGATGGGGGAGGCAGGATTCGAACCTGCGTAGGCATAGCCGTGCGATTTACAGTCGCATCCATTTGACCGCTCTGGCACTCCCCCGTATTCGGGAGTCCGATTCTATTGTTGTTGCCTGCGCCGTAGATGAGCGGTTCAAACGGGGTGCCTCTCTCGATCTCGAACTCCGAATACCTCGCGCCGCCGAGCCTTAGAGCACGCCTGGCCTCAATGACCGGTGCGGGTATCAACCATCGTCTGCCATTCCCGACGAGCACAAAGAGGTAGTCGACAGCGGCCGGATCGAACTTCTTGGTGGTTCCACTCCAGCTTCGGTTCCCCCCGTTGGTGGCAACCGCGACGACCCAGCGCCTGTGATGCCTCGGGGTGGTTATCAGCTGAGTAGAAGTCTTTACCTGAATCCGGATCAACCCACCATCAACCTCCGCCATCAAGTCGACGTCGGGACTGTGACTCAAGGGGATCCAGACGAGTGCGCCATTGCACGTAAGCCACTCGATGGCCGAGGCCTCGCCAATATCTCCCTGCACGCGTCGGTTGACCGCTCTTGCCCGGTGGTTTGGCGTCCCGGTTGTCTTGGTTGAACTCACAGGGGAACTATCACAGACGTATCAGACAGAAAGTTTCACTCACTGCGCGTCACTCGCTCAGATGGGAGGATGAGAGCGTGAGTGCCAGCCTTCAAGATCGCGTGATCGCCGTCGCCGGTGCCGGCGGTGGGCTCGGGCCGCTCGTGGTCGGGCAGCTCGCCGCCGCGGGTGCGGCGGTTGCCGGCACCGATCGCAGCCAGGAGTCGCTCGATGCGATGCCGGCGACGGCCGGGATCCAGGCGGACCGCTGGGACGGCCGCGCCGTCGATCTGCTCGACGAGGACGCCGCCCGCGGCTGGTGCGCGGCGCTCGTGGAGCGCTTCGGTCGGGTCGACGGGCTCGTCCACCTGGTCGGCGGCTGGCGTGGCGGCGAAGCGCTGCACGAGGCGCCGCTCGCCGACTGGGAGCTGCTGCACGACCTCCTGGTCCGCACCGTCCAGCACACGACCCGCGCCTTCCACGACCAGCTCGCGGCCAGCGAGCACGGTCGCTTCGTCCTCGTCTCCGCCAAGCAGGCGCAGGAGCCGAGCAACACCAACGCCGCCTACGCGGCGGCGAAGGCCGCTGCCGAGGCCTGGACGCTCGCCTTCGCCGACGGCTTCGAGCCCGGCGGCGCCACCGCCAACATCATCGTCGTCGAGGCGATCCTCACCCCACGCATGCGCGAGGAGAACCCGGACGGAGATTTCGCCACCTTCACCCCGGCCGAGCACGTCGCCGAAGCGATCGCCTTCCTCTGTTCCGATGCGGCGGCGGAGATGAACGGCCAGCGACTGCCGCTTACGATGCGCCGATGAGCAAAGCGAAGAAGGGCAAGGCGCCCGACGGCAAGATCACGATCGGGGAGCTGGCGCGGCGGACCGGGATGACGATCCGCAACATCCGCGCCCACCAGACCCGCGGCCTGCTGCCGCCGCCCGACGTCCACGGCCGCACCGGCTACTACGACGAGGAGCACGTCGCCCGGATCGAGCTGACCAAGGAAATGCAGGCCGAGGGCCTCAACCTGGAGGCGATCCGCCGCGTGCTCGAGAGCAAGGGCTCCTCGCAGGAGATCGTCGACTTCGCCCGCGCCGTCCGCGCCCCCTTCGAGGACGAGACCCCGGAGTTCTTCGAGCCGGCTGAGCTGGCGGCCAGCTGGCAGGTCAAAAAGGTCGAACCGAAGCAGCTGCGGCGGGCCGAAGCGCTCGGCATCCTGCGCGAGCTGCCCGACGGCAAGATAGAAGTCCTCAGCCCGCGCCTGCAGCGCTCCGGCGCGGCTCTGATCGAGCTCGGCGTCCCCGCCGATGCGGGCCTTTCCATCGCCGCCGAGCTGCGCACCCACGCCGAAGGCGCCTCACGCGCTTTCATAGAGCTCTTCGTGAAGGAGATCTGGGAGCCGTTCGACAAGGCCGGCCGCCCCGAGCAAGACTGGCCGAAGGTGCGCGACGCCCTCGACGGCATGCGGCCGCTCGCCTCCGACTCGCTCTTGGCGATGTTCCAGATCACGATGGGGGAGGCGACTGAGAAAGCCGGCGAACGCACCCTCCGCGACGCCGCCAGCCCGCCGAAGCGCCGCACCAAAGCCCTCCGCAGCTGAGTCAGCCGACGATCTCGAAGCGCCCTCCGAGGGTATGGAGGAGTGATGGCTCGCCTCGCCCCACTTCTCACAGCCGTCCTTGGCCTGCTTGCGTTCGTGCCTGCCGCGGGCGCCGTCGAAACGCCATCTCCCAGCTGCGCCGAAGGCCCGGTCAGAGTCGGCGACGTCACCTGGGGAACGCCCTGCGCGGACACGATCGTCGCTCCACCCGGCGTCGCCGCGGTCCGCGCCGGCGCCGGTGACGACACGATCCTCGTCGCGCCGCTCGCCGCCAGCGCGCCCTGCCCGGTCGAATGCCATCTCGGCGTCGGCAGCCAGACCTTCGAAGGCGGCCCCGGCGACGACGTCGTCTTCGGCGAGCGCGGCAACGACACCCTGGAGGGGGGCGAAGGCAACGACCGCCTCTTCGGTGGTATCGGCGACGACCTCGTGCGCGGCGGACCGGGGAACGACCGCCTTGCGGGCGGCTTCGGGGCCGACTCGATCGACGGCCAGGGCGGCGACGACTACGTCCGGGGCGACGGCACCATCGACCGCATCTTCGACACCGGCGGCGGCGCGGACACGCTCAGCTACTCGACCGGCATCACTCCCGGGTTCGGCGGCAGCATCGGCGTCGCCGGCTTCCCGCCGACTGGGGGAGAGCGCGGCCTGCGCCTCGAGCTCGGCGCCGACGACCAGAACGCCGACCAGGGCGTCGCCTCCTTCGGCGGCGGCGTCGACGAAGTCGAAGGCGCCAGCTTCGAGATCGTGATCGGCACCCCGTTCTCCGACTACATCGTCGGCACCGCCAAGGCGGAGACGATCTACGGCGGCGGCGGGGCTGACGCCCTGCTCGGCGAAGGTGGCGACGACACGCTGATCGGCGGCGCCGACGGCGACAACGTCGATGGCGCCGTCGACCCCCGCGACAGCGGCAAGGTCAGCGTCGGCTTCATGCTTCCCGCCCAGCCCGGAGGCGGGCAGCTCTACCTGGTCGGCAGCAGCGGCGACGACGCGGTGACGGCGGCCTACTCGGCGTCCGCGGTCGCCTTCACGCTCACCGGCGCGAGCTTCGACGACAGCCCGGCGGGCGCCTCGGGGTGCACCTTGAACGGTGCGGCGACCGTCGCCACCTGCCCGCTTGCGGCGCCGCTCGACTCGGTCCTGATCGCCGGCATGGGAGGGGACGACACCATCTCCGCACCGGGCTTCCCCAGCACGAGCTCGGTGGTCGCGATTGGCGGCGAAGGCGACGACGAGCTTGATGGAGGAGAGGCCAGCGAGGAGGTCCTCGTCGACGGGCCGGGGAGCGGCGGCGATCGCCTCGAGGCGCTTGGCGGCGACGATGCCCTGCTCCACAACGGTGGCCCCGACGACCTCTTCGGCGGCAACGGCAACGACCTCTTCCTCTCGGTCTCGATCTGCGATGGAGAGGCGATCGACGGCGGCGCCGGCCGCGACAACGGCTCCTGGGCGCGCCTCGCCGAAGCCGTCTCCGCCCGCCTCGACCAGGCCATCGCCGGCGAACCCGGCCCCGGCGGCCAGCCGAGCTGCGCGGGCGGCAGCCTCGACACCCTGGGCTCGATCGAGGATCTCGAGGCCTCCAGCTCCGGCGACGTCCTGGTCGGCGACGGCGGTCCCAACCAATTGCTCGGCCACCTCGGCCCCGATACCTACTTCGCCCTCGCCGGCGCCGACACGATCCTTGCCAACTCCGGCGACGACGACCCGTTGATCGATTGCGGCGAGGACACCGACCTGGCAGTCGTCGACCGCCAGCCGCAGTTCGCCGATGCCGTTCCGGTCGGCTGCGAGAACACGCGCGAAGCCGATCCCAACAGCTTCAAAGCCCCGACCGAACTGCCCCCGCCTCCGCTGCCTGAACCGGCCCCGCCGCCGCAACCGCCTCAACTGCCCGAACCGCCGAAACCGCCCCGCCCCGACCGCAGCCCGCCGCAGACGCGGGTCACGGCACGCCCCGCGGCAATCCTCTTCGCCAACCACGGCCGCCGCCGCGTCGTCGTCCGCTTCAACTCCAGCGAGCCCGGGTCGAGCTTCCGCTGCAAGCTCGACCGCCGGCCGTTCCGTCCCTGCGCCTCGCCGCGCGCCTACACCGTCGGGATCGGCGCCCACGCGATCCGCGTCCTCGCAATCGACGCCGCCGGCAACTCGGACAGCAGTCCAGTCGTGCTGCGGTTCCGCGTCCGCCACCGTCGCTGACCGCTAGGCTCGGCCGATGGGAAAAGTTCTCTACACCGCCGAGGCCAACGTCACCGGCGGCCGCGCTGACGGTCATGGCCGCACCAGCGACGGGGTCCTCGACATCGACCTGCGCCTGCCGACCGAGATGGGCGGCGAGGGCGGCGCCACCAACCCCGAGCAGCTCTTCGCCGTCGGCTACGCCGCCTGCTTCGAGGGAGCGCTCGGCGTCGTCGCGCAGCGCCAGAAGGCCGACGTCGGCGACGTCTCGATCGACTCCAAGGTCTCGCTCGTCACCACCGAGGAGCGCGGCTACAACGTCGCCGTCGAGCTGCACGTCACCCTGCCCTCGGTCGAGGACAAGACCGCGGTCGAGCTGGTCCGGGCGGCCCACCAGGTCTGCCCGTACTCCAACGCCACCCGCGGCAACGTCGACGTCGTCCTGACGGCGAACGGCGTCTCGGCCTAGAGCAGCCGCGCCTCGACCTGGCCGCGGGCGGGGGCGGTGTAGCCGAGAATTCGACTCAGGGCGGCGCCTCCGTCAGCGGCGCCAGCAGCTCCTGAATCGCCAGCGTGACCTGCGCCTGGCTCAGCTTCCGGTCGCGGCGAAGCACCTTCCAAACGTATACGTCGGTGGCGGCGACGATCTGCGAAAGGAGCCGCTCGCGGCGGCGGCCGCGCAAGCCGCGCAGCGCCGGCGCAAACGCCTCCCGGCACCACTGGGCGTGGTATTCGCGGCCGAAGTCGGTCAGCGCCTTGACCTGGGGGTGGCGGTGCTCCTGCGCCAGCATCCAGAGCACGCGGTCGCCGAAGCGCTCGTAGTGGTCGATCAGCACGGCGACGATCCGCTCGGTTCCCCAGGAGGCCTCGACCTCGCGGTCGCCTCCCATCTGCATTCCCATGTGGGCGACCATGGCGGCCAAGAGCTGCTCGCGGCTGCCGAAGTGGCGCAGCACCGTCTGCACCGAGACGCCCGCCCGGCGGGCGACGACGGCGAGGGTGAGCTCCTCCACCGGCAGCTCGTCGGCGGCGCTCCCGGCCGCATCCAGGATCCGGTTCCGCGTCGCCGCGACCGCGGCCGCCCGCGCACCCATTCGGTACTGGCGCTTGCCGGTCTCCGGCGCGTCGCTCATCCCGCACAAGGTAAAGGCGGCGATACCGGTCAGACGCGTCCGTCGCCCCAACCCCAGGGCGCGGCGATGACCAGCTTCCAGCGGCCTTCGACCGGCTGCATCACCAGGGTCGTGTCGCAGACCTGCTCGACCCGGCTCCCCTCGCGGCCGGTGCGGATACGCCAGCGCTCGCGGACCAGCGAGACCTCGCCGCCGTCGATCAGGTGGCCGCCGTCGACCAGCACCTCGACGCCGCTGGCGATCAGCTGGGCCAGCACGGGCCGGATCCGCTCGCGCCCGCGGACGGCGGTCAGGTCCGGCGTGATCAGGCACCCGTCCTTGGCGAAGCAGGCGGTCGCGCCGTCGAGGTCGCCGAGGCCGAGGGCCCGCGCGAAGTCGAGATCCACCCGCTCCGGGGTCGTGGTGGAAGGTGCTCTGGGGGCGATCACATTCATGTCAACCAGGTTAACGCGAATTTGCGAACCGGCCAGTATCCAGCCCAGCGCGATTGCGCGTCTACCGGGATTGACCCGAATCTCCCCGCGCCATTCCAGGAGCCCCTCCGCCCGGGTGGTGCGCCAAAGCGGCCAAGCACCCGCCCGCTCCGCCGCAACTGCGGTCGAGCTGCCCTAAGATCGAGTCCTTAGACCTGCCCGGATAGCTCAGTTGGTAGAGCACTTCCATGGTAAGGAAGGGGTCACGAGTTCGAGTCTCGTTCCGGGCTTCCTGGCTGAGCGGCCAGCCGTGGTGCGGGGGATATAGGCTGCCGCCGTGAACTTCGCCCTGACCGACGAGCAGAACGACTTCGTCGACGCGCTGCGCGACTTCTGCGAACGCGAGTGCGGGACCCAGGACCAGCGCGAGCGGCTGACCGACGGCTACCGCGAGCACCACAACTTCGACATCTACAACAAGATGGCGGAGCTCGGCTGGCTCGGGGTCACGATCCCGGAGGAGTACGGCGGCTCCGGCGGCACCATGCTCGACGCCTGCCTCTTCATGGAAGAGACCTCGCGCGGGCTGGCGCCGATCGGCGGCTACGCGACGACGCTGATCGTCGCCGGCGCCACCCAGCGCTTCGGCAGCGAGGAGCAGAAGCAGGAGATCCTCGGCGGCATCGCCTCCGGCTCGGTCGAGGCGATCGCGATGACCGAGCCCGAGGCCGGCTCCGACGTCGGCGCCCTCTCCTGCAAGGCCGAGTCGGTCGACGATGGCTTCGTCCTCAACGGCCAGAAGGTCTTCTGCTCCAACGCCCACATCGCCGACCACGTGCTCGTCGTCGCCCGCACCACCCGCAGCGACGACAAGCACGCGGGGATGACGATGCTCTGGGTCCCGCGCGGGGCCGAGGGGATGGAGGTGGTCCCGATCGAGACGATGGGCGGCCGCGAGACCAACCACCTCTACCTGACCGACTGCGCGGTCCCCGCCGGCGCCGTGCTCGGGGCCGTCGACCAGGGCTGGATGCAGCTGATGGCCGGCCTCAACGTCGAGCGGCTGATCCTCGCCGCGACGATGCTCGGGATCGCCCAGCGCGCCTTCGACGACCTCCTCCTCTACGTCAAGGAGCGGCGCCAGTTCGGTCGCCCGATCGGCTCCTTCCAGGCCCTGCAGCACCGCATCGCCGACCTCGCCACCGACCTCGAGGCGGCGCGGCTGATGACCCGCTGGGTCGCCACCCTGACCGACGAGGACCCGGACCGAATGCTGCCCCAGCAGGCCTCGATGGTGAAGCTCTTCGTCACCGAAGTCGCCAAGCGCACGACGCTCGAGGGCATGCAGCTGATGGGCGGCTACGGCTACTCCTCCGAGTACGACATGGAGCGGCTTGTCCGCACCTCGCTGGTCTCGACGATCTACGGCGGCACGTCCGAGATCCAGCGCAACATCATCGCCAAAACCCTCGGCCTCTAGCCACGGCGAAAACCTTTAGGTCTGGACCCTGGGTTTGGACGAATCTATGAGGGGTGTTCTAGAACAAATGTGCTGGTATCCAGATCATGGTCCCCCAAGCCACCCGCGCTTACCGCCGCCTCGGGACCGCGCTGCTCGCCACCGCCGCGATCGGGGTTGTGGCGGTGGCGGGTCCGGCGGCGGCGGAAACGGCGCCGCCGCAAGTGCCCGCCGCCGAAGCGCCGAAGATGAAGCTCGCCTTCCCGACCCACACCGCCAAGCTGGCCGGGCCGGGGGCGCTGGTCGCGGTCAAGTGCACCGGCGCCGGTGCCAGCAGCTGCATCGGCACCCTCGCCCTCAAAGCCTCGGTCGGCACCCATGAGGTGGCCTACGAGATCGCTCGCGGCGAACGGCGAACGCTGATCGTCCCGCTCGGCGAGGAGGACCGTCTCTTCGGCTCGGTCGAGAGCGCCGAGGCGGTCGCGCGGACGATGCAGGACAGCGGCATCTCGGTCCGCACCGCTCGCGTCCTGCGCATCAGGTAACCCGCTCGGCAGCGTCTCGCTATCCTTGGCTCAGCCTCGCGCCTCGGGCCCGGGGTTTTTTTCTGTAACGGCCCTAGTAGGGAAGTGGAATATGGCTCGCGGCGACGTCCGCATCGCGGTAACCCTGGCTTGCGAAGATTGCAAGCGACGTAACTACCAGACCAATAAGTCACGGCGCAACTCGCCGGACCGAATCGAGATGCGCAAGTACTGCCGCTGGTGTGGCCATCACACGGCCCACAAGGAGACCCGGTAGCCCCCCATGGCCAAGACCCGCGCACAGCGCAAGGCCGAGCGCCGGGCTCGGGAAGCCGAGGAGCGCAAACGCTCCGATGGCGGTATCGAGAGCGCCTCGCAGGCCCAGCACGACACCCAGGTCCCGATCTCCGGTGACGTAGCCGAGGTCGAGGCGATGGAGAGGGGGATCGCCGCCGGCGCCCCCGAGTCCCAGCTCGAGACCCCCGACGCCCCGAAGCCCCGCTCCGCCCGCCGGGCCGAAGCCAAGCAGGCCAAGGAAGCGGAGCGGCGCCAGCGCGACGAGCAGAAGCGGCGCGAGGCGCAGCAGCTCGAAAAGAAACAGAAGCAGGCCAAGGCCGAACGGTCCCAGCGCGGCGGCGTGATCGGCTTCCTCGCCTCCTGCTGGGCCGAGCTGAAGAAAGTTCAGTGGCCGGATCGCGACACGCTGATCCAGGCAACCGCCGTCACCATCCTCTTCGTCGCCGTGGCCGCCGCTTACCTCGGTGCCCTCGACGCCGCCTTCAACTTCCTGATCAAGCAGATCCTCTAGCCGGGGATCTCCGAACAAAGGCTTCCGATTTGTATCGCTGGTACGTGATCAACACCTACTCCGGGCACGAGAACAAGGTCAAGCACAACCTCGAGCACCGGGTGCAGACGATGAGCCAGAACCGCAACGTGCGGCAGGTCGTCGTTCCCACCGAGCAGGTCTCGGAGATGAAGGACGGCCAGAAAGTCCAGACCGAGAAACGGACGATGCCCGGCTACGTCCTGGTCAACATGGAGATGACCGACGACGCCTGGGGGCTGGTCAAGAACACCCCCGGCGTGACCGGCTTCGTCGGTTCCCGCAACAAGCCGGTGCCGCTCTCCAAACCGGAGGTCGACCGCCTGCTGCACCGCGAGACCGCCGAGCGGCCGCGCACCCAGGCGCAGTTCTCGATCGGCGAATCGGTCAAAGTCATCTCCGGTCCGCTCTCCGACTTCTCCGGCGAGATCGCCGAGATCAACGAGGACGCGGCGAAACTCAAGGTTCTGGTCTCGATCTTCGGCCGCGAGACCCCGGTCGAGGTGGGCTACGACCAGGTAAAGAAGATCTAGAGCGCGATACCGCTACTCTCCCCGACCCTCATGGCCAAAAAAGTCCTCACCCTCATCAAGCTTCAGATCCAGGCGGGCAACGCCAACCCGGCGCCGCCGGTCGGCCCCGCCCTGGGTCAGCACGGCGTCAACATCATGGACTTCTGCAAAGCGTTCAACGCGCAGACGCAGAACGAAGGCGGGACGATCATCCCGGTCGAGATCACGGTCTACGAGGACCGCTCGTTCACCTTCATCACCAAGACGCCGCCGGCCGCCGTCCTGATCAAGGAAGCGATCCGGATCCCCAAGGGCTCCGGCGAGCCGCACGTCAACAAAGTCGGGACGATCTCCCAGGACCAGATCCGCGAGATCGCCGAACGCAAGATGCCCGACCTCAACGCCAACGACATCGACGCCGCCTCGAAGATCATCGCCGGCACCGCCCGCTCGATGGGCGTCGACGTCAAATAGGAGATTTCGTGCCCCACGGCAAGCGATACCGCCAGCAGTACGACAAGGTCGATCGCGACCACGCCTACCCGCCGGCCGAGGCAGTCGCCCTGGTCAAGGAGACGGCCAGCGCCAAATTCGACGAGACCATCGAGGTCCACCTCCTGCTGGGCGTCAACGTCCGCCACGCCGACGAGCAGCTGCGCGGGACCCTGGCGCTGCCGCACGGCCTCGGTAAGGACGTCACCGTCGCCGTCTTCGCCCAGGGCCAGCAGGCGCGTGACGCCGAGGCCGCCGGAGCCGACATCGTCGGCGGCCAGGATCTGGTCGAGAAAGTCCAGGAGGGCTGGACCGACTTCGACGTCGCGATCTCGACCCCGGAGATGATGAAAACCGTCGGCCAGCTCGGGCGCGTGCTCGGTCCACAGGGGAAGATGCCGAACCCGAAAGTGGGCACCGTCACCGAAGACGTCGAGAAGGCCGTCACCGACTCCAAGGCCGGCAAAGTCGAATACCGCACCGACCGCCAGGCGATCATCCACATGGCGATCGGCAAGGCCAGCTTCGACCACGACAAGCTGCTCGACAACTACAGCGCCGTGGTCGACGAGATCGTCCGCGCCAAGCCCGCTTCGGCGAAGGGGAAATACATCATCTCCTGCACGCTGACCCCCACCATGGGTCCCGGCATCCGCGTCGACACCGGCAAAGTCGCCGACAGCGAGCCGAGTGGCGCCGCGGCCGCCGCGCCGGAGCCGGTCAGCGAGGCCGAGTCCCCGGCCCAGACCGAGGACGAGACCGCACCGGAGCCGGCGACCGCCTAGACTGCGTCGCCGCTAACCCCAGACCACCGGCGGGGCAGTGCCCATAAGCCCGGTGCAGGTGAGACGATGAACCGCGAGGAAAAGTCCGCAACCATCCAGGAGATTGCCGCCCAGATCGAGGGATCTGAGGCCATCTTCGCTGTCGACTACCGCGGCATCAGCGTTGCCCAGGCGGCCGAGCTGCGCGCCAAACTGCGCGAAGCCGACGCAAGCTTCCGCATCGTCAAGAACCGCCTGACCAAACTCGCCGCCGACAAAGCCGGCGAGCAGCGCCTCGCCGAGCTGCTGCAGGGCCCGACCGCGCTGACCTTCGTCCGCGGCGACACCGCGATGGCGGCGAAGGCGATCACGGGCTTCAACAAAGAGCACGAGGTGCTCACCTACAAGGGCGGCTTCATGGACGCCACCTCGCTCGACGAGGGGGCCTTCAAATCGATCGCCCGCCTGCCTTCGCGCGACGTCCTCAACGGCCAGTTCGCCGGCGTCGTCGCCAGCCCGCTGACCGGCCTGGTCCGCGGGCTCGGCTCGATGATCCAGGGCCTGGCGCTGCAGCTCGGGCAGATCGCCGAGAAAGGACTTGTCAGCGGCGAGGCTGCGGCCGCCGCGCCCGCCGAGGAGGCCGCGCCCGCCGAGGAGGCCGCGCCCGCTGAGGAGGCCGCGCCCTCCGAGGAGGAGGCCCCCGCCGAGGAGCCCAAAGCTGAGGCCGAGGCTCCCGCCGAGGACGCTTCCGATGATGAGACTTCAGAGAAAGATTCGAACGAGGAAGAGGGGTAGCAACCGATGGCAGCAGCAACCAAGATTTCCACCGAGGATTGGATCGAGGAGCTGAAAGGCATCTCCGTCCTTGAGCTCTCCGAGCGGATCAAAGCGCTCGAGGAGGAGTTCGGCGTCTCCGCGACCGCGGTCGCCGCTGCCGCTCCGGCAGCTGCTGGCGCGGGTGGCGGTGACGGCGGCGGTGCCGAGGAGGAGTCCTCCACGGTCGACGTCGTCCTGACCGAGGTCGGTGGCCAGAAAGTCCCCGTGATCAAGGTCGTGCGTTCGGCCACGGGCCTGGGCCTGAAAGAGGCCAAGGCGCTCGTCGACGACGCGCCCGGCCCGATCAAAGAGGGCGTCGAGCGCGACGAGGCCGAGAAGCTCAAGGCCGAGCTCGAAGAGGCCGGCGCCACGGTCGAGCTCAAGTAGAAGCAACGATTCGCCAGCGCGAATCCCAGGCTGGGAGCCAAATTTGATGCGGCGTGCGGCCGTGTGTTATTTTTTGCGGTCGCGCGCCATTTGAGTTCCCCTGCCCATATTTGCGCTTTATCTACGTCCCTCTGACCGCCCGAGGAGTCGCCGACTTTGGCACGTTCGAACGCTGCCCCCGTAACCCGTAGGAGCTTTTCCCGCCTAGACAACCCTCTTGAAGTCCCGCACCTCATCGATATCCAGCGCCGTTCCTTCGAGGAACTGACGGATCCGAAGAACGGCGGGCTGCGGGAGACGATCAACGACATATCCCCGATCGAGGACTACACGGGGAACCTTCAGATCGTATTCGGCGACTTCAAGTTCGAGGAGCCGCCGCACTCGATCGAGGAGTGCCGCGAGAAGGACATGACGTTCTCCCGGCCGCTGACCGCGACCGTCGCCTTCCAGAACAAGGAGACCGGCGAGATCCGCGAGCAGGCCGTCTTCATGGGCGATTTCCCGTGGATGACCGAGCGCGGCACCTTCATCATCAACGGCACCGAGCGCGTCGTCGTCACCCAGCTCGTCCGTTCGCCGGGCGCCTACGTGATGGCGCCCAAGGACCCTGAAAAGCAGGTCTTCATCGCCAACCTGATGCCGGCCCGCGGCTCCTGGCTGGAGCTCGAAGTCGACAAAAAAGGCAAAGTCTTCGTCCGCATCGACCGCAAGCGCAAACTGCCGGTCACCGTTCTGCTGCGCGCGATGGGCTACGTCGAGGACCAGCAGCTGCTGGATATGTTCGACAACTCGATCTACCTGCGGCACACGATCGAGGCCGACACCGAGGCGACCCGGACCGAAGAGGGCGCCCTGATCGAGCTGTTCAAAAAGCAGCGTCCGGGCGAGCCGCCGTCGGTCGACGCCGCCCGCGGCCTGCTCGAGCAGCTCTTCTTCGACCCCAAGCGCTACGACCTGACCCGGGTCGGCCGCTACAAGCTCAACGCCCGTCTCGACCTCGACATCGATCTCGAGACGCGGGTGCTCACCCACGACGACATCATCGCCCTCGTCAAGGAGCTGGTCTCGCTTCCGAAGCTGCTCGGGATCCCCGAGGAGATCGACGAGGAGAACCCGATCAAAGACTATGCCGCGGAGGCGATCACCTACCCGCGCGAGCCGGTCTACGAGCACCTCGACGAGTACGAGCACTTCGGCAACCGCCGTCTGCGCACCGTCGGCGAGCTGATCCAGGAGGCCTTCCGGATCGGCCTCTACCGGATGGAGCGGGTCGTCCGCGAGCGCCTCACCACCGAGGACTCCGACGCGATCACGCCGCAGACCATCATCAACATCCGCCCGGTCGTGGCGGCGATGAAGGAGTTCTTCGGCTCCTCGCAGCTCTCGCAGTTCATGGACCAGACCAACAGCCTCGCCGGCCTCACCCACCGGCGCCGCCTCTCGGCCCTCGGCGCCGGCGGTCTGACCCGTGAGCGGGCCCCGATCGAGGTCCGCGACGTGCACACCACCCATTACGGGCGGATGTGCCCGATCGAGACGCCGGAGGGACCGAACATCGGTCTGATCGGCTCGCTCGCCTCCTACGCGCAGGTCTCCGAGCACGGCTTCGTCACCACCCCCTACAGGCTGGTGGAGGACGGCGTCGTCAGCGAGGAGATCGTGCATTACGACGCGACCCAGGAGGAGGAGAAGGTGATCGCCCAGGCGAACGCCGAGGTCGATCCCAAGACGCGCAAACTGAAAGGCCCGCTGGTGCTGGTCCGCGCCGGCGAGCAGGAGTACGCGACCGCCGCTCCCAAGGAAGTCGACCTGATGGACGTCTCGCCGTCCCAGATCTGGTCGGTGGCGACCTCGCTGATCCCGTTCCTCGAGCACGACGACGCCAACCGGGCGCTGATGGGCTCCAACATGCAGCGCCAGGCGGTGCCGCTGCTGAAACCCGACCCGCCGCTGATCGGCACCGGGATGGAGCGCCGCGCCGCCGTCGACACCGGTGACGTCGTCCTCGCCAAGAACGCCGGCGAGGTCACCCACGTCGACGCCGAGCGCATCGTCGTCACCAGCAGCTCGCAGAAAGACGAGTACCCGCTGCACAAGTTCATGCGCTCCAACCAGGGGACGATCATCCACCAGCGGCCGATCGTCTCCAGCGGCCAGCGGGTCAAGGAGGGCGACGTGCTCGCCGACGGCTCCTCGACCGGCGGCGGTGAGATCGCCCTCGGCAAGAACTGCCTGGTCGCCTTCATGTCCTGGGAGGGCTACAACTTCGAGGACGCGATCATCCTCTCCGAGCGCCTGGTCAAGGACGACGAACTCACCTCGATCCACATCGAGGAGTACGAGATCGACGCCCGCACGACCAAGCTCGGCGACGAGGAGATCACCCGCGACATTCCCAACCGCTCCGAGGAGAGCCTGCGCAATCTCGACGAGCGCGGCATCGTCCGCGTCGGCGCCGAGGTTGTCTCCGGCGACCTCCTGGTCGGCAAGGTCACGCCGAAGGGCGAGACCGAGCTGACCGCCGAGGAGAAGCTGATCCGCGCGATCTTCAAGGAGAAGGCGCGCGAGGTCCGCGACACCTCGCTG